>ENA-UOOI01001920-UOOI01001920.1-fermentation-metagenome-genome-assembly--contig:-NODE-1920-length-19637-cov-3.681340_pt1 | contig 19637 bp, 16 predicted proteins | sample MGYA00245779_ERZ724027 | MGnify/ENA primary metagenome ERZ724027 (study PRJEB28704, sample SAMN03018318) | fermentation metagenome | biome: anthropogenic terrestrial biome; feature: soil; material...
ATCCCCGTCCAAGCAGATGGACTGGGTTGGTGAAATGCTGGTGGAAGGATTGGCGGGCTCCATCAATGCCAATGGCAAAGATGCTGTCCGTGCCGCTGAAGGCATGAGCCAGGGAATCAATGATGTGATGAACGGTCTTGCCGAGGAAATGACTGCAGCACTCCCTACCAATTTTCAGGTAAATGGTACGGTGAATCGAAACGACACCGTTTCCAATGCTGGCTTCGGTGGTGGGGCGTTGATTACAATCCAGCAGATGATTGTCCGCAGCGAAGAGGATATTCGAAAAATATCCCAGGAACTTTACAATCTGATCCAGAGCGGCTCCCGCGCCCAGGGTCGGTTTACGACAGCATAAAGGAGGGTTTTTGCCTATGGGGTTTTCCTATAACGATATTACTTCGGCCGACATGGGCTTAAAAGCCCGGCTGACCTCCTGGCAGGTGAGCGGCAGACTCAGAAATTTTACCACTACTGTGCCGGGAAAATATGGTGTTGCGGATTTCGGTGCAGATTTTGATTACCGGGAGATCCAAGTGGCCTGCAATATCTACCCAAAGCGCAGTTTTACCGCACTGGTATCTGCACTTGATGAGATTGCTGCTTGGCTTGATCCAGTGCAGGGGCTTAGACAGCTGATTTTTGATGATATCCCAGACCGCTATTTCATGGCACGACTAAACGATGCTGTGGACTGTGAACGGCTCATACGCTCGTCTGGTAGTTTCAATCTAAAGTTCTTCTGCCCAGACCCCTTTGCTTATGCGGTAACGGACGAGACCTTTTCATTCATGGAAACGGGAAGCCATACCGCTACACGCACTCTTGGGAATATGGAGTCTCTGCCTTTGTACCGTATTGAGGGCGAATTGTCTCCCGGAAATAACAACTATATCAGTATTACGACCAACGGGTCAGAAATGAAAATCGTCAACGCAACGCTCTCAGCAGACGAGGTGCTGGTGGTAGATACCGATAAAATGACTGCCTATGTGGAAGATGCGGAAGGCAATACGCTCCGCAACGGTCTGCCATATTTGCAGGAATTGAATTTTCCGACCCTCACGGTTGGACAGAACAACATTGTGATAGAAACAAGTAATGCAGCTCTTTCTGGGTTGCATATCCAGGCACGGAGCAGATGGAGGTGATGGCATGGCTCTGAAAACGATTCTGAATCAACAGACAGACTTCACAGGTGAATTCCCTGCAGAGTATGCCAAATCTGGGTTATGGCGGTTCAACGAAGCTGACCCAGATGAAAATGATGAGTTGCTGGATTCTTCTGGACAAGGTCGGAACTTTGCCATTATCAACTGGAACGGCACGACCGCCAATTTAAGCAAAAGCCCGAAGGGACGGCAGTTCCGACTGAATATCAATAATCCAACATCAGAAAAGACGCACCTGCAGGTCACCAATGATGGCAGCATTTTTGCTAACCTGGGTGAACGGATAGTGGTCGGCGGCTGGATGAACCCTACCACCTATTCGGTTGGGAACACTTTCTGCCCGATATTTAATACCCGTTATGGTCCGGGACAGCCGATTTTCTACCTTTCATTGTATTCTGGCAGACCGAGAATCATGCTCTATGACGCATCAGGATCATTGATTCTGGACGAGTCTGTAACGCCACCTTTTAAGCTGGTCAACGGCGGCTGGTATTTTATCGCCGGGGTCATCGAACCAGATAATAAAAGATTCACTTATGTGGTGGGCGACCGTTCCTCCGGTGAGATATTCAAGAGCAACGTCCTGACCTTTACTGGAGAATTGAACCGTTCTTGCGCAGCCGATCTTGTGATGGGTATGCACGCTGACACCTATTATTATGCAGGTGGCTTTGATGACTGGTTTTTGGACTGCGATTCGCCAATGACCGCAGATGACTTGGTGGATTATTTCCGTGCAACCATTCTCTGTAATGGTGGTGATAGTTCCGCTGATGTAGATGCACTTTCTAATCCTGGCTGTGTTGTCTTGAAAGCGACCGAGGGAGTGTACCCAGAAAGTGGTGTGCTTTATACCAGAGCGGTGCCTTGTGCGCTTACCGGGACTGGGAAAGTGTCAGCCACCAGCGAATATTCGGCGGGAACTACCGCTGTTTCTTCCGTGGAGACTTCCACCAGCGATGACCTTGAAGATTGGAGCGATTGGTCGGCTATTGGTGTAGACGGCGCGCTCCTTTCCCCTAATCGCAACTATATCCGTTTCAAAGTGACCCTCACCACAGCCGATACTTCTATGACCCCGAAGCTGGTGGATATCCGGCTCTATGATATACCCAAGGCTCCCTATGAGAAGATTGGTTACGCACGGCCGGTGGTGCTGGACAGAAACGGAGCATGGGAGGCGGTTTTGGAAAATGCCTATGACATCATCGTGACTGGTGAGATCAATGGCGAGGACACGCTGACCTTCAGCATTCCTTATCGTGACGAAAAGCGGAAATACATCGATAACGAGAAAAAAGTCCAGATTGTAGACGATGTCTATAAAATCCGCACGATTACCGATGTTAAGGACAGTACTGGTAGCACGATCACGCAGGTATATGCTGAAGCAGAGTTTTATGATCTAACCTTTTCCGTCCGTAAGGAAGAAAAACAGTTTGATGCGGAAACAGCCGATACCGCAATGGCCTATGCCCTTGAGGATACCGAGTGGAGTGTTGGCACGGTAAATGTCACCAGCAAGCGAACCTGGACCTGCACAGAAAAGAATGCACTGGCTATTTTACGCAGCATTGCGGATCTGCACGGTGGCGATCTGGTTTTCGACTGTCCGAACAGGCTGGTGCATCTGCTGACGGTAAACGGCAAAGACAGTGGTGCGCTATTTGCCTATAAGAAAAACATGAAGAGCATTGAGCGTGTCGTAGACACCCGTTCCCTGGTAACGAGGCTCTATGCCATTGGCGCAGATGGATTGACCTTTGCGGATATCAACGGCGGTAAACCTTATCTGGAGGATTTCACTTATTCCTCCGATGTCCGCATTTCTACGCTGGATTGTTCCTCCTTCACTAACCCCTATCAGATGAAGGAATACACCGCCATGCGCCTTGCAGAATACTGCAAACCCACGGTGTCCTATGTGCTGAATGCGATGGACTTGTCCGTTTTGACAGGGTATGAGCATGAAGCATGGAATCTCGGCGATTATGTGCGTGTGGAGGACAAAGAGTTGAGACTTTCAGTCACTACCCGTATCGTCCGCAGAGAATACAACCTTCAGGAGCCGTGGAACACCGTTCTGGAACTTTCCACTACTCTTAAAAATCTGGGAAGTTCCGTCAATTCTATCGACACGATTGCGGATGCACTGGAGGGCACCAGCATGGTATCCAATAGCGATATTCGGGAACTGGTACCGTTCAATCATCTGCGTAACTCCCGTGCGGATGATGGTCTGGCCTATTGGGTCAGTTCCGGTTTTGAAGCAGATGGCACAAACGGTGCATCCGGCACCGCTTCCTTTAAGGCGGTGGGTGTGGCTGGGATGACTAAGAGCCTCGCTCAGACGGTCTATCCGTCAAACCGCAGCAGTTATACGCTCTCAGCCCAGATCGCCTCTGAAGACCTGGAAAAGCTAGGTGATGATTCCCAGGTGGGCATTGAAGTGGAGATCGAATATGAGGACGGAAGTGTTGAAACAAGATTTATTGATCTGTACTGATGAGGAGGGGCTATGGCGTATTTTTCCAAAACATCACAGAAGATTTCCCCGGAAAGTTACCTCTCCAAGGTCAAGTCTATCACGGTGCGAGTCTGCATGACCAACTGTGCGGGGACATTGTATATTACGGATATTTTGCTGCAACCGGGGACAGTGGCAACGGGATGGGTAGGCCATCCCTGCGAAATGAAGTGGGTACTGGATGGCTAATCCTGTATTTATCCGACTGGCAGAGGTCATTAACAAGAAGCAGGATATGCGTGTTGTGAGCATCACGGTGAAGCCTACCATCACCAATTGCTCTGGCACGATTTGGTTCACAGACCTTCAGCTACAGGAGGGTCCTGTCTTGACGGGGTACACACCACATACAGAAAAACAACTTATTGAAGTCACTCCCGTGGTGTGGTTTAACGGGGTGGTGCGATCTTCTGAAACGGTAATCGTCTGCAACCAGGGAAATACCTCTGGCGGTCTTGATATCCATATCTATCCCAAAGAAGATATGGCGGCTGGCTCAGTGCAGATTTCCCAGGCTGCAGGCGGGCAGAAAGTCACCTTTCCCAATGCCCTGAACGCAGAGGATGATTTAGCACTTTTGGCTTCTGTCCGGGAGTGTACCAGAAATGGCGTAACGGAACGCAAAGACGGTTTTTATCAATACAGTGCTGCATGGGACTCTAAGCACAAAGTCACGCTGGAAGAAGGAAAGTCTGCCAGAGTGCTTTTCGAATTACAGCAGATGCAGAACGGAGGTGGTTCGCTGTAATGGACAAACTCAAAGGCAAGCGCATCATGGTCTGGACATTCATGGGTAATGCCCGGATGTTTGAAGCCCTGCGGGACTATGGCGACCGCATCGACACCATCGGTCTGTTCTCTTTCAAGGTAGACAGGACAGGTACAATCACCGAGAGCGGCGTTACGATGAGCAGTATGATGACCTACATCAACAAATGGAAGCATATCCGCTGGCTTCTCACCGTAGCAAATGATGGGACGAACTCTGTATTCAAAGCACTTCGGGATAATACGGCGGGCGCACAGGACAAGTTTTGCTCCGAATTGGTGCGAATTATGCAGAAATACCCCTGGTGTAGCGGCGTGGACATCGACTTGGAAAAAGGAGATGATTATTCAACCCATGCGGCTTCCACCGCAATGTTCGCACACATTTATAATACGGTGAAATCTTATGACCCTTCCAAAGAGATGAATATCTGTCTGCCGGGTATGACTTCAGTCAATGGTTCCGTAGGCGGCGAGAACTGGTGTGTTTATGGAGACCTCAATCAATACTGTGATACTGCCTCTATCATGAGTTACGGCATGGCATGGGCTGGATCCGCTCCCGGTCCTGTTTCCCCCAGAAGCTGGTTGGAGGGCGTTTACGATTACGCTGTGCAAGTGATGGACCCAGATAAAGTTTTCCTTGGTATGCCCGCTTACGGCTGGAACTGGCAGATATATGATACGCCGGAGAACCTGGGCGAGACATACCGAGGAACCTCTCACACCTATTATGCGGCGAAGTACTGGATGACTGGGGCTTACAATTTCACAGATGATGGCCCGCCCCAGCCCTTTATCCCCTTGCTCTGTTTCTGGGACGATTACGATATGGGTCCCTGGGCGCTTCCCCATGTGTACGACTACATGGAAGGAAAGGATTCTACCACCAGGAACTATCCGTTGATGGCAGAGACTTACAACCGTAGGAATTACCTGACTTCCTATGCCAAAGAGCAGAAGACGGAATTTGGCACAATCTTTGTTGACCGGGGGCCAGAGCCGGATAGCTATTCCGGCATTGTTTCTGTATCGGATACACTGGTAACCCTTGGCGATGAGGGATCTGCCACCTACAAGTTCTCTGTCAGCACTGCTGGTGTTTATGATGTGGCAGTGCAGCTCTGTTTCCCCTTTTGGGACAAGAATAGTATTTATATTGCTCTGGACGAGAATCGGGTGCGGTTTTCAGAGGATCGGCTTTGGTGGCCATACTGGAGGATGACCTTCTGGGCAACCCTGGCGAAAGGTATATCGCTCTCTGCCGGAGAGCATACGCTGACCATTTCAGTCGGGGTCAATGGTGTGCAGTTTTATGGATTCCGTGTTTGCTCCTCGTTTTCCGAGGGACCCACAGCCGGAGATGCCACCTACACGCTGGCTCCAAGAAAATTCAAGGATGTAAACGGCGATATGGTGGGACCTGCTACTGGTTTTAAGCTGACCTTGGAGATGCTTCGCAGAAAGGCTGATTCCGCACTGGTGTGGTATGAGGACTTCCGTGACGAGGAGAAAATCCCGGAAAGCTACTGGACGGTTCTCTCTGGGGAATGGGATGTGTGGCAAGACCCGGACAGCGTTGCTAACCGACCATACTCCCAGCTTGAGGGACACGGACAGCTTGCGTGGAAATACGATAATTTTTCAGATATCCATATTCGAGCGCAGATCATTATACCGCCTGACGGTGGCGGCAAATCCGGCATCTTCCTTGGGTCGTTATTTCTATGCATTAATTACGACACACAGAGGCTGGAACTCTACGAGGGTTCGACCATTAAGGGAAGCTATGCAGCGACCTATGAAAAGACCACCAATACAAACTTACGGAGCAATCCAAGTGTCTACACCATTGAGATGCGAAAACGCGGCAATACAGTGCGGGTATATTCCTCAACATCGTACACACTTCGTTTTACGGCAACCGTCAGCAGTGGTGGTGGGTACGCTGGGATTCGTTCTGACCTGCCTGTGAACTGCCAACTGCTCCGTCTTGGCGATGCTTGGACTTATGAGCCATATGAACGCTTTGATGTCATAATGCCAGATGGTACCGAAACCAGCTATGGCAGAATTGAGCGGTCAAACTGTACGTGGGATGATGAGTTCCAGGTATTCACATTGACAAGAGATATGGAGGAATCCGCAACCCGCAGCGAGAGCATATCTCTGGATTATGAGTTCTACCATTCCCATATCATGCCGCTTCAGTGTGGAAATGACTATACCGCCAAAATAATCCCCAGGGACATCAATATCTGGATATCCAGATTGTTCCTTGGGGATGCGGACGGCTTTTCTATTCTGTATTACCAGGATGTGGACAGCCTGATCTATTGGGCAAACCAAGCGGCATACAGATGGAAACTGCGAGGAATGTGTATGTGGTCTCTGGGGCAGGAGGATATGCGGGTCTGGGAATGGCTACCCAAACAAACTGAATAAGGGCTTTAAGGGTGTCTGCCAAGTGCAGATGCCCTTTTTGTATACAAAAATCATGAAATGGAGGTAACGATGATGAAGGAATTTTGGAATGTGATTCAGATGGTATTTGCAGCCATTGGCGGTTGGCTGGGCTGGTTTTTGGGCGGGTGTGACGGACTGGTCATCGCCCTTGTGGCCTTTGTCGCCATTGACTACATCACTGGTGTGATGTGTGCGATTGCGGACAAGAAGCTGTCCAGCGAGGTTGGCTTTAAGGGCATCTGCCGTAAAGTGTTGATCTTTTTGCTGGTAGGTGTCGCCAACATCCTGGACGTTCAGGTGATAGGCACTGGCTCTGTGCTTCGCACTGCAGTCATTTTCTTTTACCTCTCCAATGAGGGTGTGAGCCTTTTGGAGAATGCGGCCCATTTGGGGCTCCCTGTGCCGGAGAAAATGAAAGATATCCTGGAACAGCTTCATGACCGTGCAGAAAAAGCAGAAAGCGAGGATAAATGATTATGGCTTATACGAACAGTTCACTGGTATCTTATACAAAACTTAGCCCGAACCATTCTGGGCAGAGGACGCACAGCATTGACCGCATTACGCCCCACTGCGTGGTGGGGCAATGCTCGGTAGAAACATTGGGAAATATCTTTGCACCGTCCAGCCGTCAGGCAAGCTGCAACTATGGTATCGGTGTGGACGGTAGAGTCGGAATGTATGTGGAGGAAAAGAACCGTTCCTGGTGTTCCTCTTCTAATGCGAATGATCAGAGGGCGGTCACCATTGAGTGCGCATCGGATACGACAGAGCCGTATGCGTTCAAGGATGTGGTCTATCAGAAGCTGATTTCCCTCTGCGTGGATATTTGCAAACGCAATGGGAAAAAGAAACTCCTGTGGCTGGGAGACAAGGATAAGACCCTTGCCTACTCCCCAAAATCTGACGAGATGGTATTAACCGTTCATCGCTGGTTTGCCAACAAATCCTGCCCTGGCAGCTGGATGTACGCCCGAATGGGCGACCTCGCTGAAAAGGTCACGGCGCAGCTTGGCGGAGATACTTCTGGAAATCAGCAAGACACAGCCTATCCAGAAAAACTGTCCTCTGGATATTATCGTGTCCGTAAAAGCTGGAGTGATGCAAAATCACAGATCGGTGCTTTTCGGATTCTGTCAAATGCCAAAGCAAAGGCGGACAGCAATGAAGGATATTCTGTTTACGCTGATGATGGGACGGTTGTCTATTCCCCATCGGGCGCTAGTGAAACTCCTGCCTTCCAGCCGTATCTTGTCAGTGTCAACATCTCAGACCTGAATATCCGCAAAGGCCCCGGAACCAATTTTGCAAGTTCCGGCTTCACTGGTGTCGGAGCCTTTACCATAGTGGAAGAGGCTACAGGTCAGGGTGCATCTAAGTGGGGCTTGCTCAAAGCCTACAAAGAGAAGCGTAACGGTTGGATTTCTCTCGATTACGCAAAGAAAATCTAAGATTTTGCCCAGCAGTTTTGTGCTGCTGGGCATCCTTTTTTAGGCGTAAAAATTCTTGCAGAAATAGCCCTCGTATTGCTTGACTAATCGGCGATATAGAGCGTTAATACAATAAACCCTATAGGAAGGAGGAGTGATTCTATGAGAATTAAGGTTATCAAGCCCAAAACGGAAACGGAACTGAAGCGGAAGCGAGTATGTGCATATGTGCGTGTTTCCACTGATAGTCTGGAACAGGAAGACTCACTGGATAACCAGGCATCTTATTTTTCTGACTACATCCGAAGCAACCCATCCTGGGAATTCGCTGGGATTTATGCAGACCAGGGTATCTCTGGATTTAAAGAAAACCGTCCACAGTTTCAGAAAATGATTGCAGATGCCAGGGCAGGAAAAATAGATATGATCATTGTAAAAAGCGTATCTCGCTTTGCAAGAAATACCGAGACCGTGCTGAAGTTCTCCAGGGAACTAAAAAGCATTGGTGTCGGTATTTTTTTTGAATTACAGAATATCAATACCCTGTCCGGGCCCGGCGAATTGATGCTCACCATTATCGCAGCTTTTGCTCAGGCAGAGAGCCAGGGCGCATCGGATAACGCCAATATGACCTATAAAAGAAAGTTCAAGGCGGGTATCCCTGTGCACGACCTCAAATACACCTTCGGTTTTGACAGCGATGAGGGCGGCAATGTTTACATCCTAGAGGAACAGGCCAAAACCATCCGGCTTATTTTTGACTTGGCACAGAAAGGCATCTGGCCCAGTAAAATTAAGCAGTATCTCAATAAAAACAATATTCCTGCCTGCTCCGGCGGTAAGTGGGATGATACGGGAATCTTCAGAATTCTAAAAAATCCAGCTTACAAAGGCGACATGGTTCTTCAAAAGACCTATCTGGACGCGAACCGTGTCCGCCATAAAAATACCGGACAGAAAGACCAGTGGTATATTGCGGAAAATCATACTGCGATTGTACCGCCAAAGCAGTGGGATGAGGTGCAGGAAATTCTACTGGCACGGAGTGAACAGCTTACTCCACGACCGCCGCAGAAGCCGCCTCAGCCTCGCTCCTGCCGCAATCAGTATCCACTTACGAATAAACTGTTCTGCCCCTTCTGTGGACAGAAACTCCACCATAAATGGTCGAACCAGGGAAAAAACGAATATTGGGCTTGCAGTACAAATGTGAAGGTCGGCTCCAAAGCCTGCAGGGGCATTTGGCTTCCTGCGGAAATCGCCAACAGCTGGGGTGAGATTACAGAGCCTACCACGGTAATCTGTTATGAGGACGAGTATGGTATGCGCCACTTCACCGCATATCCAAAAGAAGAATATGAATTGTCGGACGAGTGTCCGTACCAAAGAAAGGAAAATTGATATGGCAAGACAAATTGTACACATCCCTGCACAGAGAAATATTGCAAACCGGGCTGTTGCCCCCGATACGAAGTTAAGAGTGGCAGCATATTGCCGTGTATCCACAGAGCAGGACGAACAGCTGAACAGCTTTGAAAACCAAGTCACCTACTACACAGAATTCATCAACCGTAATCCCAACTACGAACTGGCTGGCATTTATGCAGATGAAGGTATTTCTGGTACCAGCACTAAGCGGCGTGAACAGTTCAACCGCATGATTGCAGATTGCGAAGCAGGCAAGATCGACCTCATTATTACCAAGTCCATCAGCCGATTTGCCCGCAACACACAGGACTGCCTGAACTATTCCAGAAAACTGAAAGATTTGGGGATTGGGATCACATTTGAAAAAGAAAATATAAGTACGATGGACAGTACAGGTGAATTGCTTTTTACGATACTCTCTTCCTTGGCGCAGGATGAAAGCCGCTCTATTTCCGAAAACTGCCAGTGGGGCATCCGCTCCCTTTTTAAGCAAGGTGTTGTACATATCAACACGAATCGATTCTATGGCTACGATAAGGACGAGGATGGTAGACTGGTCATCAATCCAGAGCAGGCCAAGGTGGTGCGTTGGATTTTTGAATCATACATGGACGGGATTAATCCAGACATTCTCGCAAAACGACTGATGGAGCAGGGCGTTCCCGGCTGTATGGGTAAACCAAAATGGACGGTTGATACCATCATGGGTATTCTGCAGAATGAAAAGCACATGGGCGATGCAATTTTGCAAAAAACATTTACTGCGGACTACCTAACCAAAAAGCAGGTGAAGAACGAAGGGCAGCTTGCTCAGTACCATGTTAAGGATGACCACGAGGCCATTGTTAGCAAGGAACTCTGGGAGGTTGTTCAATTAGAAATCCAACGGAGAAAAGATTATATGAAAAGATATGGTCTTCGTACAATGGGCAGAAATACGGATGAACAGCCTTTTACGAACCGGGTATTCTGCGGCGTTTGTGGGCAACTTTTCTGGCGCAGGACCCTTTACAGGTTAAACGGGAGCATTAAAGCTTGGATGTGTGCCAGCCGCTGTAAAGGGAAAGATGTCAAAGGTTGCATCAACGACACAATTTTGGAAGTCGATTTGCATAAGGCGTTTGTAATGGCATGGAACGCTATGCTGGAAAATCGGGAGGATTTCTTGGCGCATTGGAAAGAGCAGCTGAGTACTTCGAACCCGTTGGTGGCTTTCCGGGCGAAACAATTCATGCAGCTCACGGCAAAAGCAAAACCCATGAAAGAACTAGATATGAGTATTGTAAGTAAGACCCTCGACCACTGCGATATCAAGCCGCTTGGGGTTATTGATTTTTACTTTTTGGACGGTAGCCACATTGGGCTGGTCATAGATAACTAAACGAAAACGGCTCTGCACCATCCTGTAATGGGTAGTGCAGAGCCCTCTTTTGTTATGACGATAATTTCATTCTAATAGAATGAGTTTGCGTTATGAATAGACACATATTATTGCTATAATTTAATAGCCCCAGGGGAGGCAGGAATCCCTTACACGATGAGCCTTTCGTGGGAATGGAGGTGAGATTATGAAGCAAGCGAAGCAAGGTGTGTTGGTAGCACCATCCGTAAAATGGAAATCCACTACTAAGGCCGAGAAGCGTAAGGCTGTAAAGGAGAAAATCAAGAGTGCCTATACGGAAGAAGCCAAGGTTGAAGTAATTCCGGCCATACGAGATCTGACCGCTGACACGCCAAAAATCCTGAGAGTTGCAGCGTATTGTCGTGTCAGCACAGGTCAAGAAGCCCAAGCCGGAAGCTACGAATTGCAGGTGCAGTACTACACCCAGTACATTCAGAAAAGAGAAGATTGGGAATTGGTGCAGGTCTATGCTGATGAAGGCATCAGCGGGACAAATATCCGTCACCGGGAGCAGTTTAAGCAGATGATTGCTGACTGCGAAGCTGGGAAAATCGATCTTATTATTACCAAGTCCATCAGTCGTTTCGCTAGAAATACATTGGACTGCTTGACCGTTGTCAGAAAACTAAAGCTGCAGAATCCTCCTGTTGCTATATTTTTTGAGAACGAGGGAATAACCACCACTGATAGGAACACGGATGCCATGCTGGCACTGCTGAGTTCCGTTGCACAGGGAGAATCCGAAAATAAGTCCGAATCCATAAAATGGGCTTGTAGAAATCGGTTCTCCCGTGGTATTCCTCTGTTTCCGACTTGGTGCATATTGGGATATGACAAGGACGAATTTGGAAATGTATTTATCGTAGAAGAGGAAGCCGAAGTGGTGCGGTATATCTATAAATCATATCTGAACGGAATTTCCGGCCCTGAAATCGCTAAAAGCCTTACGGAACTTGGAATCCCGACTGTAAAGGGCTTAAACGCATGGTCGCCGGGAGCGGTTTATGGAATCCTCAAGAACGAGAAATATTGTGGAGATGTCCTCATGCAAAAGACTTATACGCCGGATTGCTTAACGCATCGCTCTGTAAAAAATACAGGCCAGGAGCGACAGTACATGATGCGTGATTACCACCCAGCCATTATATCTAAGGACGAATGGAATGAGGTGCAGCATCGCCTTTCCAGCAAGGTATATATTCGGCGTAGAAAACAGAAACCGGCACCGCCACCGCTCAACTTGCAGTGGAACAAGCGTGGGAAATTGAAGGGATTTCTTGTGCTTGATCCGTCCTGGAAAGCAAAACATATTGCGGAAGTGCGCCAGGGAATCGAAAATCATTACAGAAAGAAAGGGTAAATCATTATGGGAATGTTAGAAAACTTTAAGGTAATTGAAATCACTAAGACAACGGAGCCGCCTTGTGTCATCATTGAGGATAACAAGCTGCGTTTTACTAAGCCAGTGGCTATTGAACTTGGGTATCCGGCTTTCGTGCGCGTCCTTTTGGATGATGCTGGACAGCGGCTTGCCATCCAGATTGCAAGGGGCAATGAAAGCAACGTAATCAAATTTTCTGGGGATAAGGAAACTCAGAAGGTGTCCATTCTTTACCAGAACGCCGTTATGGTAGATCTGATTCGTGCGGTTATGCCATCCTGGGAGAAGGGTGTAAAGTATCGTGCCAGGGGCGTGCTGAGCAAGGAGGATAAAGCTATCGTTTTTGATCTCAAGACCGCAGAGACATACCAGCGGTTTAAGAAAAAGAAGGCAGAATAATTAGGGCGGTGCCGATGGTGATAAATTTGCCATCGGCATTTGCTATTTTACATAACTATATATAATAGAAGAAACACTTCTCCTGCCATTCTGATGTAGTTGAAAATAAATGTGAAAATTGCTATAATGGCAAAAGTGAAAAAGGGAACCCCAGATAAATAAATACAATCTGGTGTTCCTTTTTTTAGTGGGGTGAAATAACCCCTTTGTTCTTACCCCGGGGGTAAAGGGTGCAGATGCCAGGGTAACTCCCCCTAATATGCAAGAATAGTGTGACTAAAACAGTTTGGCATAAACCGCTTGTACCCGTGTGAGGGGAGTGCTCTTTTTGGACGAGCTGCCGGAATTCCAGAAGGCCACCCTGGAGGTGCTCCGCCAACCCTTAGAGGATGGACAGGTTCAAATTTCTCGGGTTTCCGGAACAATGACCTACCCCAGCCGGTTTATGCTGGTCTGCGCCATGAATCCCTGCAAGTGCGGCTGGTACGGACATCCGGCGGGACGATGCAGGTGCAGCGGGAGCCAGGTGAAACGGTATCGGGAACGGATTTCCGGACCGTTGATGGATCGGATTGATATTAAAGTGGAGGTACCAGCGCTGGAGTTCGAAGAGCTGACGCGGAAGGAACGAGGGGAGTCGTCGGCAGAAATTCGCCGGCGGGTCAACGGTGCCCGGTTGATTCAGAATGAGCGCTATCAGTCTACCGCCTTGGTCTGCAACGCTCAGATGGGACAGGAGGAACTGCGGAACTACTGCGCCCTGGACGATACCGGAACCCAGGTGATGCGACAGGCCTACGACCGGATGCAGCTCACTGCCCGGAGTTACGACCGGATTTTGCGGGTAGCCCGCACCATTGCGGATTTGGATCAGGCAGCCTCAATTCAGATCAGCCACCTGGCCGAGGCCCTCCAGTACCGTACTTCAGGCTATCTGGATCAATAAATCGCCGGGCAGGCTGCCGACAGCGACAAATAACGCTTGACTTTTCCGGGGAAGATTGGGAAAATGGGCTTCAGAGAATAGTTGTTTATTAAATCCAAACATTCCGTGAAACTAATGTGAATAATCCGTAAATTTCGGGGGTGCCGTGTTGACTTCCCGGTTTCCTTTCCAGTATGCTGGCTGTATTCTGACGTAGAAACAACAGCTTGGTAGCATTCAGGAAAGGGTGTTGAATGATATGCAGACCGCAAAAGAAATCCTACATGTTTATCTTCGAATTTACCGCAGTATCTCGGAGGAATTCCGGGGGCGTTTTGGCAAAATAAATTTGACTTTTCCACAGACTCTGGTCCTATCTCTCCTCAGCTCCGAGGGCTCTATGCCTATCAGCGAGCTGGCTCGTGCCACTGGCAGCGCCAACAGCACCATTTCCGGTGTGCTGGATCGGCTGGAGCAGATGGACCTGATTCAACGTGTCCGCTCCGAGAAGGATCGGCGCGTGGTATATGTAACGTTGACCCCGTATTACGAAACGGTGCGCGGGGAACTGGAGGCCTCAGTGGTAGAGAGTTTTCCTGGCCTGATCGAAAAGCTTAGCACCCAGGAGGTGGAACAAATCCGAATCGGTTTGACCGTGCTAGAAAGAGCACTGGATCGGGAAAAATAGGGGCTGGCGCACACAAGAAACGAAAAGGGGTCTCGTCGCAGGAAATGTGTAAAAAATGAGGCGAACGGGAATGAGAAGAAGAAATCGGTACGGTTACCATAAATATTACGGCGGGGGCGGACCGTCTCCGGTGGTCAAGGTTATCGTCATTGTGCTGGCGGTGGTGGTTTTAAGTTTGATCCTAACAATTTGGGGTCTCCAGCGCTATATGGTGTACTCCAACGACGGTGGAAAACTTGTGCTGCCCTGGACCCAGCAGACCAGCAGTGGGGGTGGTGCTTTTTCCCAACCCCAGGCGGGTGTGGTGACCTCGGAGCCTGACGTAAGCAATGTGGTGACCAGCGAGGAACCCACGCCACAGGAACCCACAGCGGATGGCAGTGAAGGTCGCGCGGTGCAGATCTCCCAAGACGACCTGCTCAATGGCGGCGTGTCTGCGCTGCTGGAGGATAAAAACGCTGACAGCGTGATTCTGGAGATGAAAGCGCCGAATGGGAAACTGTCCTATGCGTCCCAGATGGACTTGGCCGGCCAGTTGGGAGCCTCAGCGTCTGCCAGCACCAGCGAAGAGCTGACGCAGGCAATCCAGGATCTGAAGGAACAGGGAACGTACCTCATCGCCTATGTGGACTGTTTCCAGGATCACTCCATGAGTGGGAAAGACAATTTGACATTCTCCACCATCTACGGCTTCCACTGGATGGATGACAACGATGTGGGTTGGGGCAACCCCACCAAGGACGACGTGCAGGACTACCTCACCGGCGTAGTGGGCGAACTGGCAGCCATGGGATTTGATGAGATTATGCTATACAACGCAGGCTATCCAACCCAGGGAAATCTGGAGTATATTCAGACAGGGAGCGAGTATGATTCCACCCAGTTTGCTGCAAACATCACAGACTTTTACATCAAGGCAGCCAAGGCAGCAGAGGACGGCGGCGCAAAGCTGTCGGTGGTCACTGATCAGGAAACCGTGCAGAACGGAACCAATGCCCTTAGCGGTCAGACACTGGAAAGCTTGGCCTCCCTGGGACGCGTTTGGATGACGCTGGATGCCAATGCCGATACCACGGCGCTGACGAAGAGGTTAACTGAGGCTGGGATGAATGATCACCCCTTGGGGGTGCTGACGGATACCCTGGAAACCGGGAAAAGCTACTGGCAGGCCGTGCTGGATACCAACGAATAACCATCTACAAACCACCGATGATTCAAAATCGGTGGTTTTCCCTTGTCAAGGCCCGTCGGCTTTCGTATAATAGGGAAAACGGAGGGCGTATTATGGAACCAAAACGAGTGGATAAAGTGAATTACTACCTGGATATTTCAGACGCGGTACTGGAACGTGCGACCTGCCTCCGGCGGCACTACGGTGCGATCCTGGTGCGCAACGATGAGATCATCTCTACAGGATACAACGGTGCGCCACGAGGCCGGCAGAACTGTGTAGATTTGGGTCGCTGCACTCGGGAGGAACTGCAAGTCCCCAGCGGACAGCGTTATGAGCTCTGCCGCAGCGTCCACGCTGAGGCCAATGCGATTATCTCTGCCGCCCGCAGTGATGCACTGGGCAGTACGCTGTACCTGTCTGGTCGGGATGCCAAAACCGGAGAGCTGCTGGGTGAAACCACCTCCTGCTCTATGTGCCGGAGACTGATCATCAACGCGGGAATTGAACGGGTGATTGTCCGCAACACCAAAACTACCTACACGGTGGTGCAGGTAGAGGACTGGATTCGGGAAGACGATACCATTCCTGTGGACTGCGGATGTGGTCACTAAAATAAGAGTTTGCCCAAGTCCTACCGCATAAACTCACAACAGGTCGTCCATACTAGAAAGAAATTCTGGTAAAGGACGGCCTTTTGATATGAAAGCGGTTATTTTAGCGGGTGGGGCTGGGACCCGACTACAGCCTCTGACCACCGAACTTCCCAAACCTATGGTATCCTTATTTGGCAAGCCAGTATTGGAACACATTCTTCTGCTGCTGCGGAAAAACGGTGTGGAGGAAGCAGCCATTACCCTTCACTATCTACCTGAGGCCGTTACCGGTTATTTTGGTGACGGCAGGCAGTGGGGCATGAACCTCCAGTATTTTTATGAGGATGAACCTCTGGGTACCGCAGGCGGCGTGAAAGCCTGTAAGTCGTTCCTGGGGGACGAGGACTTTATTGTTATCAGCGGCGACTGTGTCTGCGACTTCGACCTTGTGGACTGTGCCCGGCTCCATCGGGAACGGCGGGCAGAGGCAACATTGCTCCTCCATCGGGTGGCGGAGCCCTTGGAGTACGGCCTGGTGCGCACCGATGAGGAAGGGCGGGTTACCGCATTTGTGGAGAAGCCGGGATGGGGGCAGGTGTTTACTGATCAGGTGAATACCGGCGTCTATCTGCTGGCACCCTCGGCGCTGGATCTGGTGCCAGACGGTCAGAGCTTTGACTTTAGTAAAGAACTGTTTCCGGAGCTGCTCCGGCAGAAGCGCCCCCTATACGGTCAGGTACCAAGAGGGTACTGGCGGGACATGGGAGAGTGCAATACCTACCTGCAAACGGTAGTAGATGCACTAGATGGCAAGGTAGCACTGGATCTGGGGCTGCCCCAGCAGGCAGAGGGGATCTGGAGCGGAGTACCTTTGGATCCTTCGGTGGAGGTTACTACACCTTGTTGGATCGGCCGGGATGTGCAGCTGGGAGCTTGGAGCAAGATCGGAGACCATACTGTATTGGAGCAGGGTGCTACCGTGGGGCGGGAGAGTGTGCTCCGGCGCACCGTAGTAATGGGTGCATCGGTTGGCACCGAGAGCCAACTGGAGGGTGCGATTCTCTGCCCCAACGCCAAAGTAGGCGACGGATGCAGTCTCTACCCCGGTGCAGTGGTAGGCGCGGAAGCCATGGTAGGTGACCACAGCGTACTGCGGCCTCAGGTGCGGATTTGGCCTGGACTGCAGGTAAAAGCGGGGAGCCGTCTGACGGCCTCTCTGGTCAGTGGACCAGGTCCCGGCGGAATTACCTTTGGCGATGACGGAGTCATTCGTGGTATCATCGGTGGTGATTTGGGGCCGGAGCTGTTGATGGATTTGGGCAGCGCCTTGGCGGAGTCCGGACAGGTGGCCGTCGGTTGGTCTGGCGGCGCCGGAGCGGAAGCACTGGCCCTGGCGGCAGCGGCCGGCGTTACCGCCTCTGGCGCCTGGGTGATTGATCATGATGGGATCAGTCCTGCGGCGGCGGCTTGGATGGCGGAATATTACGGCTTGCCTGGCAGCCTGTTTTTAGAGCAGCGAGAGGATCAGTTGGATTTGTACTGCTTTGGAGCCCAAGGCCAGTGCTTCTCCCGAGAGAAGCAGCGCAAACTGGAGAGTAATCTGCTGCGGCGAAGCCTGCGGCGTCCTCCTGCGGAGCGGATGGGCGGCCGTCGTGAGATGAGCAGCATCAATGAAAGCTATTTGGCGGCGGCCGTCCAGGCAGCAGGCCCTGCCGGAGCCCATACGGTGACGGCGGCAGTAGCGGACGGAACTTGCGGTCAGGAGCTGTTAGTCAGTGGCCTGGAGTGGATTGGCTGCCAGGTGGAGCGCCGCTGGATCAACGGTTGTCCCGGCTTTGCCGCCAAAAAGGGTGGTATGGAGCTGCGGATCCGCACCGAAGAGGGAAAGGAATTGTCCCGGGAGGAAGTGTTGCTGCTGACCTGCCAGGCACTGCTGGAGTCTGGAGAAATGCGGTTACTGCTGCCACCGGAGGCACCGCTGGCGGTGGATCAGCTGGCAAAAGCTTATGGCGGACAGGTAGAGCGGATGAATCAAGGGATTTGGACTGGCAGACAGCGTTGTCTCAATGATGCTCTGTTCGGCGCCTGCCTGATTTTGCGGCAGATGCAGCGGACGGGAGAGACCGTCACGCAGATGGCACAGCGGCTACCCGGCTGTCAGGTGCAGAAGCGGGTTGTACCCCTGCACAGCAGCCGTGGGGCGGTAATGGGTGCTCTGGCGAAACGGTTCCCCGATGCACGCCGAATGGAAAACGGGCTGCGGGTAGAGATGGAGCATGGTTCCATTTGGGTCTCACCCACCGGAGATCAAGAGGCTCTGCGGGTGGCAGCCGAAGGTGCGCAGATAGAAATCGCTCGGGAATTGTGCGACTTTATTACCGATCAGGCTAGAGAATGGGATAGCTTGTGAATTTCCCTGGTATACTTTCCTTCGGTAATATGATATACTAACCTAAGGGAATGCCTCGGGCATGGGTGGTGCTGAGGCAGCGTAAGAAAAGTGAAAAAAGTCGGATGTGTGACCGCCTCGAAAAGGGGCTGAAATCAGCGGGCCACAGCTTGCCGGCGGTGTAGACAGGAGGAGCAGGGTCTGTCTCCCGTGGGATCAAGCTGTGGTGCCGCAATTCCCGAGCAGGGACGCGATACACTCCGCTTACATAAAGACAAGAATCAAAGGAGTGAATGAACTTTTTATGGCAGAAAAATTGAAAATTATTGCCCTGGGTGGTTTAGATGAGATCGGGAAAAACATGACCGTACTGGAGTACGAAGATGACCTCATTGTCATTGACTGCGGTATGGGATTTCCGGACGATGATATGTACGGGGTTGATGTGGTGATTCCTGACGTCACCTACCTGATGAAGAACCAGGAGAAAATCCGAGGCATCTTCCTGACCCATGGTCACGAGGATCATATCGGCGCGTTGCCCTATGTAATGCGGAATATTCATGTGCCCATCTACGCCACCCGTATGACTGCGGGACTGGTGGAGCTGAAGCTGGAGGAGCACGGTCTGCTGAAGCAGACTAAAATCCATACCTGCGCCGCGGGAGATCGGATTAAGGCGGGTCAGCTTACTGTGGAGTTTATCCATATCAACCACTCCATTGCTGACGCAGTGGCTCTTGCGATCCATACGCCGCTGGGTGTCTGCGTCCACACCGGTGACTTCAAGATCGACCCTACGCCCATCTCCGGCGGCATGGCAGACCTGGCGCGGCTAGGTCAGCTGGGCAAGGAGGGGGTTCTGGTTATGATGTGCGACTCCACCAACGTG
>ENA-UOOI01001921-UOOI01001921.1-fermentation-metagenome-genome-assembly--contig:-NODE-1921-length-19636-cov-2.280374_pt1 | contig 19636 bp, 20 predicted proteins | sample MGYA00245779_ERZ724027 | MGnify/ENA primary metagenome ERZ724027 (study PRJEB28704, sample SAMN03018318) | fermentation metagenome | biome: anthropogenic terrestrial biome; feature: soil; material...
AAAATTCTAAAATGAGAGTTGGTACTATAAACAAGAGGTCGCCCCGTCGTACATGTTGACGCCGAGCGACACCACATCGGTAAGCTCCTCCCGGAACCCATGGGTCAGCAGGTCGTCGCGGACGAAGTTCGAGACGCAGATGGTGCGGCGGTCGTGGATCAGGCGGCAGAACAGCGCATCGTTGATGGTGCTGAGCATCCTGCTGGCGCCGCTCCCCTCGCCGTAGGTGTTGTGGAAGGTGAACATCCACCGGCCGTTGTATCGCCTCATCGCCCTGGTGTACGAAGGCGCCCACCGGTAATGGAAGTCCACCACGTCAGCGTCCAGCGATTCTAGCGCTTCGAGGACGCCGGGCGTGTTGACGTACGGAGGATTGTAATCGCCGATGAAGCGGGAGGGAAGGCGCATGATGCGGTAGCCGTCCATCATCTCCTCCTCCTCCGTTCCGGGAAGCCGGGCCGTCAGGACGATGATCTCGTGCCTCGACGAAAGCCGCTTCGCTATCTCGTGGTTGCGATGCTCGATCCCTCCCATGTAAGGGAAGTGGAACGGGTTAAGCTGGACGATTCGCATCCTCGCACATCCTGTTCTTCATGCGGTTCTTGCGTATGATGGTGGCGATGAAGCTCAACACTATCACCACCAGCACCATGATTATGGTGACGGTGGTAGCGGTGCCCTTCTCCATATAGGCGAGGAAGAACCCGCTTAGCAATAGGATCAGACCGTACTTGGTCATGCCGCCCACCAACAAGTACAGCACTGAGCGTTTGAGGTCCCAATGGCACAGCGCCACGAAGGCGCCCATGAACGGCAGCACCGGCGCCACGCGGTTGATGAGGATCATCTTCTCATCCTGGCATACCAGGAAGTCCCGGTAGCTCATGATCGCCCTCTGCAGGCGGGCAGGCACTCTCAGCCGGCGGACCACTTCATAGAGGGTTAGCAGCCCGGCGACCTCCCCCACGGCGATGGCAAGCAGCAGGAGGATAGGGTCGAGGCCGTATCCCTGCACGAACACCAGCACGGTGAACAGCTCCGGCAGCGTAGGGAAGATCACGGCGTCGATGTAGAATAGCAACAGTATGCATAGGACGCCGCCTATGGCGCCGAGCGGTCCGAACAGGTCCGCGACGATATATCCTATGCCCAGGTCGCTCATTCCTTCAGGTAGATGGCTATGCTTTAAAAAATCCTTCCGTTGCCATGCTGCTTCTTGCGTTCGATGGCGAACTCGTACAGGTCGAGAAGACTCGCCACGCTGCCGTCGACCGAGTAGCTCTCCGCGGTGGCGCGGGCGGCCCTTCTGACATCGGCGGAGCAGTTCAGGGCGTCCTTCATGGCCTCGGCGCATGACGCCGGGTCGTCCTCGAACAGGAAGCCGTTCTCCTTCGGCCTTACCATCTCGGCCACCGCGCGGTAGTTGATCCCTGCCACCGGCTTGCCGGTGGCCATCGCCTCTAACGCAGCGAGCCCCTGGGTCTCGAACTTGGATGCTATGGTGAAGGCGTCGCAGGCGGCGTAGAACTGCGCGAGCTCGGAGTCGGGGACGAAACCGGTGAAGATGACCTGCCCTTCCAGCCCCTTCTCCCTGGCGCTCTGCATGTAGTGCTTCTTGGCAGGGCCCTCGCCAACGATCATGAGCCTTGCGTCAGGCTCATCATCCGCCAGGAGGGAGAATCCGTCGAGGAGGAGACCGATGTTCTTCTCCCTCGCCACGCGTCCAACATGCATGAGCACCTTCTCACCGTTCAGGCCGTACTTCTGTCGGACCATCGATCCGTCGTTGTGGGGGGTGAAGCGCTCGCAGTCCACGCCGGTCGGGATGACGTCGACCCGGCGCATGTCCGGGGCGTACTTCAGCAGCTCCTGCCGGATGGCCTCGGTCGGCGCCACCACCGCATCGGCCCGTTCGAGCAGCTGGCGAAGGTATATCCAGAACAGCCGGTTGGTCATCCACTCCGGGATCGGAAGCCGGGCATAGTATTGGGCTGCCTCGGTGACCATGGTGTGAAACGTCACCACCACTGGCTTGACCAGGGCGCGGGCGGCGAACATGGAGCGGACCCCCATGAACAGCAGGCCGTGTGTGTGGATGAGATCGACGTTCAGCTTCGACAATATCTCGCACTTGTTGGTCGGATAGATCGGAACTGTGTATCCCGGGTAGCTCTTGAAAGCGGTGGAGCGGAAATAGTACACGTCCCCCTCCCGATCTGCCTTGTCCCATGGTTCAGGGGCGAAGATGAAAACCTCGTGCCCGAGCCGCTCCAGCCCCCGCTTGGTCAGCAGGATGGAGTTGACCACCCCATCCTTGGCAGGGTGGTACGAATCCGTGAACATCGCGATCTTCATTCAACCAGCTTCCTAAGCTTGCCCAGGACGTCCTCGGGACCATGGCCCAGGAGGCAGATGATCGCCTCTTTTCCGGGTCCGCCGAGGTCGAACACCGCATCGGGAACGAAGCCCCCTGCCTTTAAGCCGGTATCCGTTAAGTTCTCCCTATCGATAACGCTTGCCCTCTCCACCGGCAGTACTAGCAGCCCCTTCCTCCTCGCTACCTCGACGGCTTCCGGAGAGTGGCGAACGCTAAGGGCCGAGCGCATGCTGCGGTCCCTTTCCATGGCGGCTAGGACAAAGGCTGACATGCGGGGGGACGCTCCGAAGGCCACCCCGGCCGGGAGCAGGGCGCGGCCTCTCTGTCGGACCATGCGCGCCTCCAGCGCGCAGATGTCCGCCTCTGACCGAGCGGACGACAATGCGTATACGAATTCGCTCCCCTCTTCCGGCATCCATTCGGCCGGAGCGAGGCATGCGGCCTCTCTCGCGGCGCGGAGCAGCCGTTCCGCGATCTCATGGCTATCAGCGTTCCGGTACATGCGGGAGAGGGGGTTCACCACCGGAACGCCATGACCGATGGGGTAGTTGTCCAGCACGGCATGCTTCACCGTCTCGTTGCTCCTTAGGACCGCTTCATGCAGCGAGCATCCTTTGGCAAGGTTGGCTGCTAGCAGCGCCGCCAGGGCGCAACCGCCGCCGTGGCCGCGGATCGGCACTCTGGTGTGTTCCATCATCGTGAAGCTGCCGTCATGGAATAGGATGTCGCGGCAGGTGGGGCCCTCGGCATGTCCGCCCTTCAGCAGCACGGCCTTGCTGCCGAACGCGGCGAGATCGCGGCATGCCTGCCTCGTTTCCTCATCGCCGCTGATGCTGCGGCCGAGCAGCACCTCCGCCTCCGGAAGGTTGGGGGTCAGCAGGGCGGCGATGGGGGCAAGCTCATCGCGAATGGCGGCGGCCAGATCATCAAGGCTGAGCGCATCGCCCACCCCGGCGACCATGACAGGGTCCACTACCAGAGGGATGTTCTCTCCCCTCAGCCTGCGGCCCACCGCCCGGGCGATCGTGCCGGAGTACAGCATGCCGGTCTTGGCGGCGGAGACCTCGATGTCGTCGAGCACCGCATCGATCTGACCGAGCACCACCTCTGGCGGCAGGGGATGGATGGCGGCGACCCGCCTGGTGTTCTGGGCGGTGATCGCCGTGATCGCGACCGCTCCGTGCACCCCTTCCGAGGCGAACGCCTTGAGATCTGCCTGCAGTCCGGCCCCTCCTGATGAGTCGGAGCCGGCGATGGTCATGGCCACAAGCATGCTGGGCAATCTGCATGGATTAATTAAAGACCACCTGCCCAGCTCTAGAATATCCTCGCGACAATGTTTATATATCCTTTCCCCGTTCGAATCAACAATGAAGGCAACCAGTGGGCATTTTATTCTCGACGACACGGTCGAGTACAAGGACCTGGCTGAGGTCTTCCCGGAGCTGCTCACCACTTTCTTGGAAGAGACGAACCAGCTTCCCGATGACGATGACGTCCTCCAGATGTTCATCTATCTGAACCAGAGGGCGCTGGATAAGAACGAGAAGCCCGAGGGCTACAACCGCAAGGGCCGCATGCGGATGGTCTTCCCCATCGGCAGCAATCAGTTCTACATCAAGTCGGTGGCCGCTTCGACCGAGGTAGGCCGCATGGGAGAGAAGCTCTCTAAGATACTCGCCAATGCCGGAGTGAAGCACTCGTTGGAGTGGAACGCTCTGGGCGCCGGCGCTGATTAAAGGCCTCATCCTTTCGTTCTTCCCAGTCGATGGATGGGCGCTACCCTTTCATTCCAGCAGTTGCTGGTATACCCTTCCCAGACGCCCCTTCTCTTTCTGAACCATCTCAGACTGCCTCCGCAGAGCGGACATGCCCTGGCTGAACTGCATGGGGATGACATTCGGCGATGTGCCTCCGACCGACATCCGGCGGAGCACGCACCGCTCCACTGGCAGGACAGCGAACACGTCCTCGCCGATGAGCTCGCTGAACGACCGCAGCTCGTCGAGCGTCAATTCATCAAGCCTTTTCCTGCGCTCGATGCAATGCCGCACCGCCGCTCCCACCACCTCATGGGCCTTGCGGAAGGGCAGCCCCTTGGTGACAAGGTAGTCGGCAAGGTCGGTGGCATTGAGGAAACCGTCGCGGGTGGCGGCCAGCATTCGTTCCGAGTCGAACCTGACGGTGGCAACCATGGCCGCTGCAAGGCGGAGGCAGGAGACGGTGCGGTCATGGGCCGCGAACAGCGCCGCCTTGTCTTCCTGCAGATCGCGGTTGTACGACAGCGGCAGGGCCTTCAGCGTGCACAGCATGTTCACCAGGTCACCGATCGACGCCCCCGCCCGCCCGCGTGTCAGCTCGGCCACGTCGGGGTTCTTCTTCTGGGGCATGATGCTCGATCCGGTGGAATAGGCGTCGTCCATCTCCGCGAAGCCGAACTCCGGAGAGGACCAGTACACAAGCTCCTCGCACAGCGAGCTCAGGTGGACCGCGCACAGCGATGCCGCGAAAAGGTGCTCCGCCACGAAATCACGGTCGCTGACGCCATCCAGGGAGTTGGCGCACGGGGCATCGAAGGAGAGCAGCTCGGCGGTGTACAGGCGGTCGATGTTGTACGTCGTACCGGCCAGCGCGGCCGAGCCGAGCGGCGAGATGTTGGTGCGCCGGTAGCAATCGGCGAAGCGCTCGGCGTCACGCGTCAAGCGCTGGAAATGTGCCATGAGGTGGTGCGCCAGCGATATGGGCTGGGCATGCTGCACGTGCGTGAACCCCGGCATGATGACATCCACGGTGTCGGAGGCGCGCTCCATCAGCGCGTGCTCCAGGCCGTATATCGCATCGATGGTCTCCAGAATGGCGTCCCGCTGCCACATCCTCAGATCGGTGGCGACCTGGTCATTGCGGCTCCGGCCGGTGTGAAGGCGGGCGCCGGCGTCCTTGATCATCGATGTCAGCAGGAACTCGATGTTGGAGTGGATGTCCTCCAGTTTGGGATCGATGGGCAGCGTCCCCTCCTCTGCCTGCGCATACAGCTGCTTCAACCCGGCGGCGATGCTCTCCCCGTCCTCCTCTGCTATGATGCCCTGACGGGCCAGCATGCGGGCGTGGGCCAGCGAGCCCAGGATATCGTACCTAGCCAGCCGCCTGTCCACTGCCAGCGAGGAGGTGAACGCCAACGTCTCCTCGGCCGCTCCCTGGCTGAACCTCCCTGACCACAACACCTTCTGTTCCTGCCCCATTCGTTCACCTTCGTTGATGGTAATAATTCAATGAATGAAAAGATTGAGGAAGAGGTTTGAGGGGCCGTTCAGGCCTTTCCCTTCTTCGACGGCTTCTTGGCGGGAGCCTTGGAAGCGGCCTTGGCGGCCGGCTCCTCGACCTTGTACGCCGACGCCACCGTGCGCAGCGGCAGGCCCCACACATAGATGAAGCCCTTGGCCGAGGTGTGGTCGAACTCGTCGCCCTTGGCGTAGGTGGCCAGCCCCTCATTGTAGAGCGAGTAGGGCGATGACCTGCCGACCACGTCGGCGTTGCCCCTGTACAGCTTGACCCTGACCGTGCCGGTGACGAACTCCTGGGTCTTGTCCATGAACGCGTCCAGGGCCTCGCGGAGAGGCGAGAACCAGTAGCCATCGTACGTCAGCTCGGAATAGCGCTGCTCCGCGCCCCTCTTGTAGGATAGCACATCCTTTGTCAGCACCATGCCCTCCAGGGACTGGTGCGCCTTGATCAGCGTGACCGCCGCCGGGCACTCGTAGGTCTCCCGGGACTTGATCCCGACCAGGCGGTCCTCCACATGGTCGATGCGGCCCACGCCGTTGGCGCCGGCCAGCTCGTTGAGGCGGACGATGAGCTCGACCGGGCCGAGCTTCTCCCCGTCCAGCGATACGGGGATGCCCTTCTCGAAGCCGATCTCCACGTAGGTCGGCTTGTTGGGCGCCTTCTGCGGGGATACGGTCCATGCCCTGGAGTCCTCCGGAGGCTCTTGGGAAGCATCCTCGAGTATGCCGCACTCGCAGCTTCGTCCCCAAAGGTTCTCATCGGTGGAGTAGGGGCAGGCCTTCTTCACCGGGATGGGGATGTCATTGTTCTTGGCATAGTCGATCTCCTCCTCTCGGGTCATGACCCACTCCCTCATGGGGGCGATGATGCCCAGTTCGGGGGCGAGAGCGCCGATGCTCACATCGAAGCGGACCTGGTCATTGCCCTTGGCGGTGCAGCCGTGGGCGATGAACTGGGCCCCTTCCTTTCGAGCCACATCGACAAGGATCTTGGCGATGAGCGGCCGGGCGATGGCAGTGCTGAGCGGGTACGCGCCCTGGTACATGGCATTGGCCTTGAGAGCTGGCCAGACGTACTCCTCGGCGAACTCCTGCTTGGCATCCACGGCGTAGGCGGATACCGCCCCTATGCCCTTGGCGCGCTCGATGTTGGCCTTCATGTCCCCGGGCTGGCCGACATCGATGGATACCGCCACCACCTCAAGGTCGTGGCGCTCCTCGAGCCATCGGATGGCCACCAAGGTGTCCAGTCCGCCGGAGTATGCCAGAACGATCTTCTCCTTGGCCTTGCCGGCCCCCTTATCCTTTACCTTGCTCTTGCTGCGCTGCATTTGAGTCCGCAAGTCCACTTCGCATTCATTATATTACCGTGTTGAACCTGTTCCGACAAACGAGGCCGCTAGCGTCCGTGTGCGGACATCCTGACCCCTGACGGGCCAGACCGTCCCTTCTGCAACATGCGAGGGTCCGTTTGTCTCAAATGGGTCATCATCCTTAATATCGAACCGTTTTTACTGTCCTTCCTTCACGCAAGGAGCTAACAAATTAGATGATAAAGGCAGCAGTGGTAGGAGGCTCCGGTTACACCGGGGGTGAACTCGCCCGCATTCTCAGTCGACATCCGGGGATCTCACTGGAGGCGGTGACCTCTCGCCAGAACGCTGGCATCCCGATTTCGGAGGCGATGCCCTTCCTGAAGGGCTTCACCGATCTGAGCTTCATCGAGCGTCTGCCGGACGACGGCGACTTTGACGTGGTCTTCCTGGCCACTCCTCACACGGCCTCCATGCGGATCGCCCCGGCGCTGCTGGAGCGCGGCATCAGGGTGGTGGACCTCAGCGGAGACTATCGCCTGAAGGACCCTCGGACGTACGAGAAATGGTACGGGCACCAGCACACCGACCTGTCCAACCTGCCGAGGGCGGTGTACGGCCTCCCGGAGCTGTTCCGCGAGGACATCGTGGACGCGGACCTCGTGGCCAACCCGGGATGCTACCCCACATGCACCATCCTGTCCCTAGCGCCCCTGTTGCGTTACGGCCTGGTCGATGGAAAGGTTATCGTAGACGCAAAGAGCGGGACGTCGGGAGCGGGGCAGGAGCCGACGAGGTCGACCCACCATCCCAGCTGCGCCGGCTCCATCACGCCGTACAAGGTGGGCGCCCACCGCCATTCTCCGGAGATCAAGGCGACGCTAGATCGCATAACCGGAAAGGATATAGATGTGATTTTCACTCCCCACCTTCTTCCCATCGTCCGCGGCATGCTCACCACAAGCTATGCCAGTATCAAGGATGATGTCACAAGGGGGGATGTTGCCGCGGCATACATGTCGGCGTATGGAGAGGAGCGCTTCGTGCGTGTCACCAGCGTGCCCGCCATACCTGCCACGGTGGGTTCCAACTTCTGCGACGTAGGGTTCGAGCTGGTCGGCTCTACCGTGGTGGCCATGGCTGCCCTGGACAATCTGGTCAAGGGGGCGGCAGGGCAGGCGGTGCAGAACGCCAACATAATGTTCCATATGGACGAGGCCACAGGCCTGGATTTCCCCGGACTCGGAGTTTAAGGAGAAGATAAATGAAGAAAATAAACGGCGGCGTCACCACTCCCCTCGGCTGGATGGCCGCGGGTGTGCACTGCGGAATCAAGAGGGAGAGGCTGGACCTTGCCCTGCTCTACTCGGAACAACCCACCTTGGGAGCCTGTGTGTATACTCAGAACAGGATGCGCGCTGCCCCCATAGAGTTCATGGTCGCCAGGAAGGGCGACAACATCCGCGCGTTCGTCGTCAATAGCGGCAATGCCAATGCCATCACCGGCCAGCAGGGCTTGGAGGACGCCCGTCGCATGGCCGATCTGACCGCCAAGGCCCTGAACATCGATGTCTCCGAGGTCGGTGTATCGTCGACCGGTGTCATCGGCCGGTACCTACCGATGGAAAAGATCTCGGCCGGCATCGCCATGGCCGCCGAGGAGCTGGCCCGTGGCTCGAAGGCCAATCATCGCGCCTCCCAGGCCATCCTGACCACTGACAAGGTAATCAAGGAGGCCGCCATGCAGGTAACCCTCAAGGATGGCACCGTTGTAACGGTGGCGGGCATGGCCAAGGGCTCCGGCATGATCTCGCCGTCGATGAAGGCGCAGCACGCCACCACGCTCTCGTTCATCACCACCGATGCCGTGCTGACCCGCTCCCCCGAGCCGCAATGGCAGGAAGCGATCGACAAGAGCTTCAACGTCATCAACGTCGACGGCGACCAGAGCACCAACGACATCTCCGTGTTCATGGCCAACGGCGCCGCCGGAGGCCCGCCGGTCGACGACAACGCCGAGTTCTGGAACGCTGTCACCAAGGTCGTGCAGTCCCTTGCCAAGCAGGTCGTCACCGACGGCGAGGGCGCCACCAAGCTGATCGAGCTCAAGGTCATCGGGGCCAAGGACACCGCCGATGCCCGCCGTGCGGGCCGCTGGATCATATCGTCCAGCCTGGTCAAGACCGCGGTGTTCGGGGCCGACCCCAACTTCGGCCGCGTCCTCGCCGCGCTCGGCAACTCCGGAAGCGAGTTCAACATCGAACGCGTACGCCTCACCATAGGGACGGGGGATTCGTCCATAGTCCTGTTCGAGAGGGGCAGGCCCCAGCTGCAGCCGTGCAGCGAGGGCGAGGTGGAGGCTCGGAAGCTGCTTAGCCAGAAACGTATCGCCATGGTCCTGGACCTCGGCGTGGGCAAGGGGCAGGCGGAGGCCTGGGGCTGCGATCTCAGCTATGAGTACGTGAAGATCAACGCCGAGTACACCACCTAGGTGGGAGAATGGCATCCGCGCACACCATCCTCATCAAGTTCGGCGGGAACTCGCTCAGCGGGCCCGGCGACCTCGATCGCTTCGCCGCCGAGCTGGCGGGGCTGATCGAGCGCGGCTATCGTCCGATCCTCGTCCACGGCGGGGGTCCGGAGATCAGCAGGGAGATGGAGCGCCGCGGCATGGCGGTGCGGAAGGCGGCCGGGCTTCGCATCACGGATGAGGCGGCGCTCGCCGTTGCCGCCGAGGTGCTGTCCGGCATCAACGCCGCTACCGTGGACGTGCTTCGCGGCAGGGGGATCGATGCCGTGGGCGTCTCGGCGGCCGAGGCCGGGGTGGTGTGCACGCGCAAGCCTCCCGTGACCATCGTCGAGAACGGCGTCGAGGCAGTGGTCGATCTGGACCGCGTCGGCGACGTCATCGACGTGGCCGGCAACTGGCTACAGGAAGCCGTCGCCAGTGGGACGGTCCCTGTCATCTACCCCATCGGGGCCGATGACGCGGGACTACTGTACAACGTCAACGCCGACACCATGGCCGCCTTCGTGGCGCAGGCGTCGGGGGCGGAGGCTATGGTCCTGCTCACCGACGTTCCGGGCATACTTCGGGGAGGGGAGACGTCCTCGGAGGTCGTTCACGATATCACTTTTAAGGGCATCGACGAGCTCATCGCCCAGGGTGTCATCACCGGAGGCATGCTCCCTAAGGTGGAGGCATGCCGGGACGCCATCCGGCATAGCGTGCCGGTCGTGCACATGCTCAACGGTCGGGAACCGAACTCGATGGCGCGTAAGCTCATCGGACACGAGCGCATAGGTACCACAGTGACCCAGGGATGATATGGACATCGATCAAGTGAAGGAGCTGGACCGGGCCTACCTGTTCCAGAACTACGGGCGGCAGGAACTGTGCTTTGAACGCGGCGAGAAGGAATGCCTATACGACCTGGCCGGCCGCCGGTACATCGACCTGGTCGCCGGCATCGCTGTCAACTCGCTCGGATACTCGCATCCTGCCGTGACCAGGGCGATATGCCATCAGGCGGAGCGCCTCGTCCACGTCTCGAACCTGTATCTGGTGAGGGAGCAGGCCGAGGCCGCTGCCGCCCTGGTGTCGATCTGTCCGCCTCCGCTGTCCTCCGTTCTCTTCGTCAACAGCGGCGCCGAGGCCAATGAGGCGGCGCTCAAGCTGGCGGTGAAGCATACCGGCCGCGGCAAGATCGTCTCGACGTACAACTCGTTCCACGGACGGACCGCCGCAGCGCTGTCGGCCACTGGCCAGAAGAAGTACCAGAGCGGGTTCGAGCCGCTGCTGTCCGAGGCCATCGACCTGGTCCGTTATGGTAGCGTCGAGCAGCTCAAGGACGCCGTCAACGGTGACACCGCGGCCGTTATACTGGAGCCCATCCAGGGGGAGGGCGGCGTCATTCCCGCGGGCAGGGAGTTCTTCCGGACCGCCCGCGACCTATGCGACGAGCGCGGCGCGCTGCTCATCTGCGATGAGGTGCAGACCGGGCTGTGCCGCACCGGCCGCTTCTTCGGCTTCCAGCATTATGACGTCGTTCCTGACATCATAAGCCTGGCCAAGGCGCTCGGCAACGGCGTCCCCATCGGTGCCATCGTCGCATCGAAGGATGTGGCGTCGACCTTCACTCCAGGCTCCCATGGCACCACCTTCGGCGGCAACCCGCTCGGGACCGCGGCCGCCAGGGCGGTCCTCAGGGTGATGCGGGAGGAGCGGATGGATGCGCAGGCGGCCGCGAAGGGCGGACGCTGGATGACCGAGCTCCGCGGTATCGCCGCCCGCTCGGGCGGACGCATCAAGGACGTCAGGGGCCAGGGCCTCATGATCGGCCTGGAGATGGGCGAGGACGCCAAGAAGCTGCAGTCGAAGGCTTTGAAGGAAGGCATCCTGGTGAACGTGTGCGCCGGAGCGGTGGTTCGATTGATCCCCCCGCTCATTCTGAGCGACGATTCGATGAAGGCGTTCAACACCGTTCTGGAAGACTTCCTGTCCTGAGTCAGTCGGGGAAGGTGCGACGGGACCATTCCACGATCCGCTCCACCCTAAGGTCGTCGACGAGTTCCCGGAGCGATGCCCTGGATATGTAGTAGGCAAAGCCCAGGCCGGCGACCACTCCCGACAGGGAGTTGGCCACGATGTCCCCCATGGTGTCGCTCAGGCCATGCTGCATGCTCGTGCCGATGATCATATCCATCGTGAACTCCAGCATCTCCCACACTCCTTCCATGGCAAGGACCGAGACGAATATGAGGAACGGTATCCAGGGCGTGGGCACCCTGATCTTCTTCGATGACACGATGACCACGATGAGCACCACCGCGGCCAGGGACGCGACGGTGATCCCGGAGATGAAGTGAGTGATGTTGTCCCACCAGTCGGTGCTGTTGTACAGATTGGTCACCAGCCCGAGGCTGTGGAGCACGAGCGAAAGCCCGATGCCCAGCAGTATCGGCCATGGCAGGACGATGACGCCGCGGGCGATGCACCAGGCGGGGATGGCGAGCAGTAATATGCTGAACAGCTCGGTGTTGTAAGCGTAGCTGTCTCCGGACATCATGCTGATCGCGAACATGATGGCCAGCGCGATGGCCGACGCCACCAGCAGTGACATCCTGTTCAGGCGCATGTCAGCTCCCCCAGTCCACGCCGCCCGGGTTGATCATGCTGTACGAGCGCCTCCTCATGTACCGAGCCATGGCAAATGACAATGCTATCCCCACCGCCGTGCTGAGCATGTAGTATTGCATGAACTCGGTGTTCCCCGGCACCCGCATGGCGCCGACCATCAGGCCGAGGTAATGATCGATGGGGCCCTGGATCAGGACCAGGGTCATGTACGAGATGAGCGTCACCACCATGAGGAACTGCCTGACCATGTGGCCGTGACCTCTTTCGTTCACGACCAGGAGCGTTACCACGACAAGGCCGAAGACGGTCATGTTGCCCGGTATGGCCCATAGCATGCTGTTGAGGTCCGTCACGCTGGCTCGGGCAGGTCCGAGGAACAGGTATATGACGAACAACAGGGCGACGAACACCGTGGCGGCCGTGGGCCGTCCCCGGGACAGTATCGCGCTGACGAACTCCGGAGTCATCACGATCAGCAGGATCCAGGTCGCTATGATGGACCAGAAGAGGTACCCGGTGAGGAGGGCCTTGAACAGCGCTGCGCCGATCAGCAGGAGCAGCACGATGTACGCTGCCTTGGACGCCATTCCGCCCATCCTTCCGAGGCCTTGTTCGGTGCTCAAATCAACCCATTTGAAAAGGCATTGTACTATATCAGAACATTGGGCGGCCATGCTGACCGCGTTGCGAGAACGGCCCCGCCCTGCTTGTCCAGCAAGGGGGCTGCGGTCAAAGTCTTTAATTACCCTGTCGGGCATCCGTCGGAACGCATGAAGAAGGACGCCCCTCGGGAGAGCATTGCCGAACGCACCAGGTCGTACATTGATGCCCACCCCAGCGTCAAGGACTGCATTTCGAAGGACCTGATCAACTATTCGTCCCTGGCCCGCCTGATCATGAAGGACCTGGGCATCGGGAACGAAGAGGCGGTCATGATCGCATGCCGCCGATACGCTGTCAAGCTGGGACGGCAGGACCACGAGGGAGAGATACTCCGTGTTCTAAGGGACTCCCGGCTGGAGCTGAAGACCAAGATCGCCATCATCACCGCCAAGAACGACTGGACGGTGCTGCATCGTCTCGAGGTCATCTTCAAGAAGCTGCTCAACGAGAAGAGCATCATGCAGATCATCCAGGGAACGCATGCCATCACTATCATCTCCGACGAGAAGCTCAAGAGCGAGGTGGTGTCGCTGGTGGGCCGGGAGAACGTCCTCAAGACCCGCCTGGACCTGGTGGAGATATCGGTCCGTTCGCCCGAGCGCATCACCGAGACGAGCGGGGTGTACGCATACCTGGCGAACAACCTCTCGGACGGAGGCATCAACGTGGTGGAGTCGGTCAGCGTGTTCACCGATACCATCTTCATCGTCAAGGAGGAGGACATGATGCAGGCCTACTCCATTCTTGCCAAGTGCATCGAGTCCGCCGAGAGGATGACCGTCGGCGACTGATCGCTCCATCGATGCTCGGACCTCACTCCCTGACGGCCGCGGCTATGTCATCCGACGGCGCCGGCGTCATCGCCGACGGCGAGACGGCGCGGAGCAGGGGCGGCAGGGCAGAGCTGTTGGTGGAGTTGTCGTCTGGATCCGGCACCGGCTCCGGTTCAGGCAGTTCCACCCTGATGTCAATGGACGATATGCCCGAGACGACGTCACCTTCGACGCCGTCGGCGGCCCACGTCGTGATCTTGTAGGTCCCTCCGATCGCGAACCGCAGCTCGATATCGATCGACCACTCGGTCTGATCGATCCTCCCCGAGAATGGAGAGGTGCTCTTCACGCGGCCCACCAGTCGGTCGCCATCCTCTTCCCACACTATGGTCGAACGGGGCGAACTGGTGACCCTTCCCGACACGTCGGAGGCTCTTATGCCATCCCTCTCGATGGCGATGTAGTCGACGACCGTTCCCTCCCATTCGGTATCGCCGCGGTCGACCTTATCGGTCAGCTTCACATCGACGGTGCTATTGCGCTTCTGGACCCCCGAAGGTCCGGAGAGGCCCTGCTCCACCTTCACCCAGGGATCCTCTGGCTCTTTAACGGTCAGCGGGGCGATGAGGTCAGCGCTCCTGGCGAGCGGTGAGGTCGGCACCGGCAGGCCCGCCTCTGACATGGCCTTCTGGTCCATGATCCATGCCCTGAGGGTGAAGGAGCCTGACGCGAAGATCGTGAGGTCGAACTCCACCTCCGCGGGTGAGGTGGCCGAGCTGGGACCCTGCATGAACCGCGGGCCGTACCCGGTTATGACTCCAGAGCCAGGGACGGACATCCATCCTACATAGCTCCCGTCCCCGTACCGGAGGGTGGCGTCGTCCAAGCCCAGCTCTTTGCCGATAAGACTGAACGTCCATACCCAGCTGCCCCCCTCCTCCAGGAAGGCGCGTTCCGGCTGAGAGGAGACGCGCACTTTCGACGCCTCACCCTCCTCCATCTCGCCCACGGACGCCCGCAGGATCGGCGCCTTGAAGTCGATGATCTTTCCGGTGCCCCCTCCATCGCCGCCGGGCGCATCGATGTCAGGGATGGTGGTCGGCGATATGACCGCCACTGCCACGAACAGGCCCAGTATTAGAAATGTCACTGCCCATAGCCCGGCGGACCGCTCGACCATCTTCCCCCTACCATTTTGGAGCATGAGGTATTTGAATGACGCTACTCGAGGCGATGCCCCAAACGGGATATAATGTCGGAGCGATAATGGAAGGAAGCGGAATGGCAAGATACGTCAACATGGTGGTGGAGCCGCCTGGGCCGAAGGCCCGCGAGGTGATGAAACAGGATAGCAGGTACGTCGCCACGACGACCAAGACCTCCCCGGTGGTGGCGGACCATGCCTCCGGCGGGGTGGTCACCGACGTGGACGGCAACGACATGTTGGACTTCGCCAGCGGGATCGCGGTGCTCAACGTCGGCCACTCCCATCCGAAGGTGGTAAGGGCGGTGAAGGAACAGGCCGAACGCATGTTCCATTTCGCCGGCACCGACTTCTACTATTCCGCACAGGTCGACCTGGCCCGGCGTCTGTCGGCGTCGGTGCCGGGAGAAGAGGAAAGGAAGGTGTTCCTCAGCAACAGCGGCACCGAGAGCATCGAGGCCGCCATGAAGCTGGCTCGCTGGAACGGCGGCCGGGGCCGCTTCATGGCCTTCCTGGGCGCCTTCCACGGCCGGACGCTCGGCGCCTTATCGCTGACAGCGAGCAAGCCAGCCCAGCAGGAGCGTTTCTTCCCGGTCGTTCCGGGAGCGGTCCACGTTCCCTACGCGTACTGCTATCGCTGCGCCTACGGCATGGAGCCTTCGTCGTGCGGGGCCCACTGCGCCCGCGTCATCGAGGAGGCGTACTTCGAGACCAACGTCCCGCCGGAGGAGGTGGCGGCACTGTTCATCGAGCCGGTGCAGGGAGAGGGCGGATACATCGTACCGCCCCCGCAGTTCGTCAAGGAGGTCGCATCGATCTGCCGCCGCCACGGCATCCTGCTGGTGGACGACGAGGTGCAGGCTGGCATGGGGCGCACCGGCCGGTTGTGGGCGATCGAGCAATATGGCGTGGTGCCGGACATCCTATGCTCCTCCAAGGCGCTCGGCTCCGGCGTCCCGATCGGCGCCACGGTGTTCCCGGCCCGCCTCGACATGGCCCAGGGAGCGCACTCCAACACCTTCGGCGGCAACCTGCTGGGCTGCGCCGCCGCGCTCGCCACCCTTGATGTCATCGAAGAGGAGGACCTGCTCGTCAGGGCCACATCGCTCGGCGATCATCTGCACCGCCGGCTGCTGGAGCTGCAGGAGCGTCATGAGCTCATCGGCGACGTCCGCGGGCTGGGACTGATGCAGGCGGTGGAGATGGTCAAGGATCGAGGCACCAAGGTGCATGCCGCGGCCGAGCGGGACCGTGTCATCGAGCACGCCTACCGCCGCGGGCTCATCCTGCTGCCTGCGGGGCGTTCGGCGATACGCTTCGCTCCGCCCCTCACGGTCGACGAGGACTTCCTGGACGAGGGTATCGAGATACTCGACCTGGCACTGAGGGAGGCGGTCAGGGGATGAAGCATCTTCGCGCCGACGAGCTGGGATGGATCGAAGGCCTCGGCTATCGCAAGAAGAGGCTGCTCGATTCGGCGCCGCTCCCTGCCGAGGTGTCGCTGCTCCAGGAGGTGCGGTTCACCAAGGGATCGACGGTGCCGCCCCATTACCATCGCGTACAGACCGAGATATTCTATGCCCTGGCGCCCGGAAGCATCACAATCGACGGCCGAGAGGTGCGCTTGGACCGAGGGGACGTGGCGGTGTGCGAGCCGGGGGAGATGCACGGCATGCCTCTGGTGGAGGAGGACTTCGCGTTCCTGGTGCTGAAGATCGACTACCGCGAGGACGATACGGTCTGGCAATGATCAGGCAGGTGAGCCATCAGGGAGAACGTCAGTGGCAGGCCGCACTTGCCCTCGCGGAACGCCCAGTGGCCGTCATCGCGTTTCTCCATCAGTGGATGCATGTTGAAATAACCCATCTCCGACTCGTGCAGGAAGTCTAGCTGCAGGCCGGCGGACAGCAGCGAGCCCACGATCTCGGAGAGAGTATGCCCCCATGCGTAAGTGGTCTGTTCCTCTAACGGCCGATCGGAATCGGTGTAGGTATCGGGCGATACCCATTTCTCCGGCCTCCCGTCGGTGATGTACCTACCCTTCAGCTCGATCCGGTCAGCAACGTTCTCGTCGATCAGGTCGGAGAACGGATGAGAATCCACTACATAGAAGGTCCCTCCGGGACGTAGGGACCGCGACACCACCTTCGCCCAGCGAGCGAGATCGGGAAGCCAGCACAGCGCCCCATAGCCGGTGTACACGATGTCATAACGCTCATCATGCATCTCCGGAAGCTCATAGACGTTGGACTCTATGAACCGGGCCGGGATGGACAGCTCTTCGGACAGGCGGCGGGCGGTGGCGATGGCCTCGGGGGAGAAGTCCACCCCCGTGACGATGGCGCCCCTCCTGGCCCAGGACATGGTGTCCAGGCCGAAATGGCACTGCAGGTGCAGGAGGCGCTTGCCTCCGACGTCTCCCAGCTCCTTCAGCTCAAGGGGCAGTAGGGAGGAGGCGCCGCGTCGGAAGCCGTCGACGTCGTAGGAGCGGGACCGGTAGTGGACGGGCGGGGCGCCGTCCCACCACCGCCGGTTGGGATCCATCTCATCCTCGTACATGATGATCACAAATGGAGCCACCAGCGAGATTCGAACTCGCGACCTGCTGATTACAAGTCAGCCGCGCTACCGGGCTGAGCTATGGTGGCGTGCCTTTTCGTAACCTCGATTTAGCATTTAGCCTTTATGGGAGGCAAGCTATTTACCGCCCCAGCACGCTCCGCCGCGTCAGGAGGGCATGATCTTGGACGAGAGTTCGCTTCGATTCCTGGAAGAGCTGAGCAACGCCCCCGGCCCCTCTGGGTATGAGAGGGAGGCGATGCTGGTCATCAAGAGGCGGCTGGACGGCCTGGCCGACATGTGCACGGACCGGCTCGGAAGCCTGGTTTTCTCCCGAAGCGGACCCGCTGGCGGACCGGTGGTGCTGCTTCCGGGGCACATCGACGAGATCGGGTTCTCCATCGGCTCCGTGGGCGAGGAAGGATTCCTCTCCTTCAACCCGCTGGGCTACTGGTGGGATCAGAGCCTCATATCTCAGAAGGTGCGAGTACTGACTCGTAAGGGCGAGGTCAGGGGCGTCATTACCACCGCCTTCCCCATCGCCATGGAAGGAAGGCCGTCCGACAAGGCGGTCCCGCAGGACGCCATGTATATCGACATCGGCGCGTCGAGCAGGGAGGAGGCGGAGGCGATGGGCGTCAGGGTGGGCGACGCTGCGGTCCCCGACTCTCGGTTCTTCACCGTCACCAGGCCGCGCATCCGGAACGGGCAGCGGGAGGGAGAGAGGACCATGGCGTTCGGGAAGGCTCTCGACAACCGCATCGGGGCGTTCCTGTCGGCCGAACTGGTTCGCAGTCTGGCGATGAGCGGGACGGACCATCCGAACACCGTTGTGGGAGCGGCGACGGTGCAGGAGGAGATCGCCGCGCAGGGGGCCATGACGGTATCGCACATGGTCCGGCCGGACGTGGCGATAGCTCTGGACGTGGACATATCGGGCTACGTGCCCGGAACCTCCCGCAAGGTGGCGCCGACCCGCATGGGCGAAGGCGTCGCCATCACCACCTGGGACTCGAGGATGGTGCCCAACCAGGCGCTGAAGGAGCTGTGCATCGACATCTGCGAGAGGAACGCCATCCCGTACCAGCTCAGCCATGCCAGGGCGACCACCGATGCCAGCGTCATCCACTCCTCTCGCCTGGGAGTGCCGTCCATCGTGGTCGGCCCCTCGATCAGGCACATGCACTCGCACGTGGCGATCGCCGACCTGCAGGACATTGACGACACCCTACGTTTCCTTATCGAACTGGTTAAGGCCCTCGACCGCCCTACGGTCGATTCGCTCACCTCCATCGACGGGCTGAGGTGCGGCCTCTGAGCCACAAACTATAAAAATAACCAATTAATGACGAAGAGCCATATCCTGATTAATGGATTCAAGGTGAACTTCATGGCGAACGATAACAATGATGCGGTCAAGATAGCCAAGGGGGACATCGTCCTGATGGACTTTGAGGGCTGGATCGCGGACACCAATGAGCTGTTTGACACTACCAACGCCCAGACCGCCCAGGACAACAACGTCTTCAACGAGAAGATCGACTACAAGCCGATGCCTGTCCTGATCGGCGGCGGAAGGATATTCGAAGGTCTCGACGAGGCCCTCGAGTCCGCCGAGGTAGGCAAGGAGACCGAGGTCGTCATCCCGGCCGAGAAGGCCGCCGGACAGAGGGACCCCAAGTTGGTCGAGATGATCCCGATGCGCGAGTTCCTCAAGCAGGACATCGAGCCCCGGGTGGGCATGGAGCTCAACATCAGGAACCGACCCGGGACCGTCACCGCTGTCACCCCTGGCCGCGTCCGCGTGGACTTCAACCGTCCCCTGGCCGGAAAGGAACTGAGATACAAGTTCACCATCGTCTCCAAGATGGAGGGCGACGAGGAGAAGGTCAAGGGCGTCCTGGAAATGGATTACGGGACCTCCGAGGGCTTCGGCATCACCGTCGAGGACAAGGTCATCTCGATCGATCTTCCGGACGTCTGCAAGTACGATCAGAAGTGGATCCTCGCCAAGTACCGCGTGGTCGCCGACCTCCGCGAGGCCATGGCCGCATCCAACGTTCGCTTCATCGAGGAGTACGTCAAGGCCGAGCCGGCCGCTGAGGTCGCTCCCGAAGAGTCCGAAGAGATCTCTCCCGAGGAGATCCCTCAGGACAAGGAGTAAACTCCTTCAGCAAACCTTTTCTATCCCCTTTCCATACTCGACAACGATGCACACGTGGCCTAGACTGGATATGGCAGCAGCCTCCTAAGCTGCAGGTCGGGGGTTCGAATCCCTCCGTGTGCGCTCTCAATTCTTCCCAGTCGTTTTGGATCCGAGCCCAAT
>ENA-UOOI01001922-UOOI01001922.1-fermentation-metagenome-genome-assembly--contig:-NODE-1922-length-19625-cov-46.615534_pt1 | contig 19625 bp, 19 predicted proteins | sample MGYA00245779_ERZ724027 | MGnify/ENA primary metagenome ERZ724027 (study PRJEB28704, sample SAMN03018318) | fermentation metagenome | biome: anthropogenic terrestrial biome; feature: soil...
CAGGAACTCCGCCGTCCGGATGATCCGGTCTCCCTGCCGGCCTGTTTCGATGAATCGTTCTGCCCTGTATGACAACAGACTGTTTTTCCTCCATAGAGCCGTTCCTCCTCTTCATCGGACCGGGACATCAATTGGCATGTCTCCCGTATAGATATATTACAGAGGAGAAAAGATTATGCTCCATTAAAAATCCATGGAGGATCCTTCCGCACCATCATCCCTATCCGGCGGATTCACCAGATAACGCCAGTCCAGATCCCCCCGCTGTACCGCCTTCAGCATCACCTCAGCGGTGGCTATGTTGGTGGCAAGAGGAATATTGTGCACATCACACAGTCTCAGGAGGGCATTGACATCCGGTTCATGAGGCTGAGCCGTCAGGGGATCCCGGAGAAAAATAATCAGATCAATTCGGTTGTAGGCCACTCTGGAACCGATCTGCTGATCTCCGCCCATTGGGCCGGAAAGAAAACGTTTAATCTTCAGACCGGTTGCTTCCGCCACCAGCTTTCCCGTGGTTCCGGTTGCACACAGCCGGTGATCCTTCAGGATCTGCTGATAGGCAATACACAGGTTTATCATATCTTCTTTTTTCTTATCGTGGGCAATTAAAGCGATATTCAATCCATGACCTCCTAAAAAGTAATCTTCTGTCTGCGCATGCCAACATTGAGAACAAGACCAAAAGAAATCATATTGATCCACATGGAACTGCCGCCATAACTCATAAAGGGCAGGGGGATACCGGTAATCGGCATAATGCCCATGCACATTCCAATATTTTCAAACACATGAAACAGGAGCATGGAAGCAACCCCTATGCAGATAAGGGAACCCAGATGATCTCTGGCTTTGGACGCAATACGAATGGTTCTGATAATTAAAAAAAGGTACAGAACAATAATGGTGATGCCCCCGAGAAAGCCCAGAGCTTCCGCTATGACTGCAAAAATAAAATCCGTATCCTTGGCAGGCAGAAAATTCAGCTGACTCAACATATTATGAAACAGAAACCCGCCGCTTCCCAACCGGCCGGTCAACTGGCCGGAACCAACGGCCATCCTGGATTGTATGGCCTGCATCCCTTTTCCCGTAGGATCCAGTCCGGGATTCAGAAAAACCAGAATACGGTTTTTTTGAAATTTGTCCAGAAATTTGAACCATACAAGGGGAACCGCGGCAACCCCTGCACCAATCACACCAAACAGCAGCTTGTAATCGATCCCGGCGACAAAAATCATGCCCATAAAGATGACGATCAGGACCAGGGCTGTCCCCAAATCCGGCTGTATGACAATAAACACGAAAGGAACTGCCAGAGTCAGCAGAATTTGTGTCATACTCCTGAAATCATTAATCCCGGTCTCTTCTTTTTTGGCCATAATGCGGGCAAGGGAGAGAATGACGGAAATTTTGGCAAATTCCGATGGCTGCAGCTGATACGGGCCGATGGGTATCCAGCTCTGGGCGCCGCCGCGCGTTTGCCCTTTCATTTTCACCGCAATCAACATGGCGATAACAATCCAGTAAAAATATACGGACAAATCAATAAGCGTATGATAATCTATACTGACTGCCACCAGCATAAGCACCAGGCCGGAAACAAACCAGACAATCTGCAGCTTAACCTGCCTCATATTGAAACTGCCAAATATCTCTGAAACAGCGTTGTCGCCAGTCTCCACCGGCGAACGGGTCGCCAGCATAATTCCAAATAACCCGATGACGGTGATCAGCAGGATGATGATCAGCAAAGCGAAATCAAAATTACGTACCAGTCGTTTGTCAAACATTAAGATTCTACTCCATCTCTGATAATTCAACTCATCCGTTATTCTTGCCCATATTCTTTACTCTTTTGATGGGAATGTTGGCAATCAGGGCAGAAGTATACTTATCTTCCTCCTGCCCAACCCGGGACAAACGGATATCAAACCCCTTTTCATCAATCTCCATATAATTGGAAATCACTTTGGCAATATCACCTTTCACCATATCCAGAAACCTGGGTGAAACATTGGCGCGGTCATGAATCAATACCAACTGCAAACGTTCTTTCGCAATATCCTTACTTTTATTGTCTTCTTTGCTGAAAAACCTGAAAAAATCAAGCAATGTCCCGTCACCCTTTCCATGTTCTCTTTTTGTTTTTCACGGTAAAGAGATTACGCAGCCTGTCTATGAAAGTCTCCTCCGTATCCATGTTCAGCAAAGGAATTTTCTCTCCCAGCAGACGTTTTGCAATATTGCGGTAAGCCTGCCCGGCAGAGGAGGAATTCCCCGTAACGACAGGCTCTCCACGATTGCTGGATACGATGATCTCTTCATCATCCGGTACCACACCAAGGAGATCCACTCCCAGAATGTCAATGGTGTCATCGATATTCATCATATCTCCCCGCTTTACCATATCCATCCGGAGCCGATTGATGATCAGCTGTGGATTGGTCAGCTCATTGGATGCGAGAAGTCCGATGATCCGATCGGCATCCCGCACGGCAGAGACCTCGGGCATCGTGACCACCACCGCCTTATCCGCCCCGGCTATGGCATTTTTGAATCCCTGTTCAATACCGGCCGGACAGTCAATGAGGATAAAATCGAATTGGTCTCTCAGATCCTCACAAAGCTTCTGCATCTGTGCAGGAGTGACGGCATTTTTGTCCCGTGTCTGTGCCGCCGGAAGCAAATACAGGCAGTTGAACCGCTTGTCCCGGATCAGGGCCTGCTTCATCCTGCAGACCCCTTCCACCACATCCACCAGGTCATATACAATCCGGTTCTCCAGGCCCATTACCACGTCCAGGTTCCGGAGACCAATATCCGCATCGATCAGCACCGTTCTTTTCCCTTCCAGGGCAAGAGCCGTGCCGATATTTGCCGTTGTTGTGGTTTTCCCCACACCGCCTTTTCCCGACGTTATCACAATTACTTCTCCCATTACTTTTCCCCCTATATTCTATTCGTCTGCAGCATCGGATCCTGTCTCCCCTTCCCCGGAAGGTAAGGCTCAACGAACAGATGATTCTCTTTTACGTAGGCAATCTCCGGGCAGGAGGGCTTTGTTGTTTCTCCTTCAGGCGACCTTGCAATGGTTCCTGCAATCCGTAACTGGGTGGGAAGAAGACAATAGGCGGCGACAACCGCTTTGACGTTGCCGTCCGCTCCTGCCTGGGCAATGCCGCGCAGTATACCGAGGACCAGTATATTGCCTCCGGCAATTAATTCCCCGCCGGGATTGACATCCCCTATCACAACAATATTTCCCTTGTAGGAAATGCACTGTCCGCTTCGGACCGTACCCCGGATGAACCGGGTCATCCCCTCTTCCAGACAAGCAAAGGAACCGGACGGATCCTCCGGCGACAAATCCTCCTCCTTTTGCGGCTCCGGATTTCCGCGGAATTCCACGGTCCCTGGCTTCATATACCGGGAAAACAGCTTTAATATCTGTTTTTGCTCCTCCGGCTCAAATTCCCGGCCGATAAAGATCAAATTGACTTTGGACCCATCAAAAAAGAGCTTGCCGGACTGAAGCTTTCTCAGAAAGCTGTCCATAATATCCGGAAGGTCGGCCTCACGGGCTGCATAAATATTCAATCCATCCCGGGTACCTTTGAACCGTACGGATTCTTCGATCATTTTTCTATCTATCCCCCGATGTCATCACTTATGGTCAGTTAATAAATATTCTACAAATTCAAGCGGATTCCTCTAATTTTGATATCTTTTTGCAGTGCGCCGGACAGCAGGAAGCAGCAGCCTTTTATCATTGGGACAGTTGGTTGGAAGGCAAAAGATTGTTATGCTGATCCCGACCCTTCAGCCGATAATATTCCTCAATGATCCGCCTTGCCACAGGGGCTGCATTCCCCGACTGTTTCCCATTGGGAACCGCTACCACCACTACGACCTCCGGTTTGTCGTAGGGAGTAAAGGCAGTGAACCATGCTGTATTCCTCTCCACCTGCCCCGGAACAATCTGAGCCGTTCCTGTCTTGCCGCCGAGAGTGATGGAGGGATCCAGACCGGTAAACGCCTTGACCCCCGAGCCGTGACCGCCTGGTCCTCCGGTTGCATAAATAACGCGGTGCATGCCTTCCTTGATGGCTGCCTGATATTTTTCCCTGACCTGCAGCTGCTCAAACTTCGGCTCCGTTTTCTGGATCACCTTGCCTTCCGGAGACCGGATTTCTTTCATGATATGGGTTTCCAACACCCGGTCGCCGTTTACCAGAGCCGCAATATACCGTGCAATCGCTAAGGGACTGACGCTGGTGGCGCTTTGCCCGATAAAGGTTCGCAGAAACTCCATGTCGGACCATCTCCCCTGATAGGAGATATTGGACAGATCATTGACTGCTTTCGGGATCGCCTTATCCTTTTCCTTGAAAATCCCATTGTCTGTCAGGTAATGAGTCAGCTTTGTGTATTTGCTTCCAATATCAACTATCTCCTTTATCTGCGTGCTGGACAGATCTTTCCCGTATTTATCCTTCATTAATCGCTTTACCGAACCATAAGCCGTTCTTTTGCGGTTTCTCTCCACAACCTCCGGACTGGATACCACGTTTTGATCTTTCTTATTGTCCAGGGTCAAAAGCTCCAGCCCCGTCGGACCGTCCAGGCCAAAACGAACGGCCCATTTGTGAAGATCCTTAATGCCCAGCCGGTCTCCGATGGCAGTGAAGTAATAGTTGCAGGACACCTTCAATGCGTCCATGACATTCACCCTGCCGTGTCCGTATTTGCTCCAGCAAGCCGGCGCCGTAGGACGAAGCCGGTACCGGTCCTGTATGGTTTCTCCTATGGAAACTTTCCCTTCCATAAGAGCTGCCGTGCCCACCAGCATTTTGAACACGGAGCCTGGCTCCATGCCGCCCTGAAAGGCAAGGGCAAACAATGGGTTGGAAGGATCCTTTGCCAGATTGCCGTACTCCTCCGTTGTGATCCCCCTGGCAAAATCATTCAGATCATAAGGGTATGGGCTGTCGGCAGAGCTGGCCATGGTAAGGATCTCCCCGGTATTGGCATCCAGTATAACAGCGGCTCCGTTGTGGGCGAGGGGAGCCTGGTTGTCCCCGGCATAGGGCTCGACTCCCTCCCTCATCTTACTCAGCTCTTCCTTTAAAATATCCTCCGTACGACGCTGCAGACGAATATCCATGGTCAATACCGCATCATCGCCGTTCCATGGCACCTTTTCTTCCAGAACCTGAATCACCCGCCGGGAAGCATCCACTTCCGCCTTCAAATATCCCTGCTTTTTCTTCGTATTGCCGGTCAGCCATTTCTCTGCATAAGCTTCCACGCCATCCTGACCATATTTATCGCTATAGACATTGTAACCATCGTGTTCCGGAGTATTTCCAAACTTTTTCTTATAGGACTCCACATTGTTTTCTGTGATTCTTCCGACATAGCCAACAATATGCTGAGCGCTCTCCCCATAAGGATAATACCTGCCCAGTTCAATCACGGTCTGGATGCCGGAAAGCTCATCCGCATGCGTTTCGATGCTGGAAACAGCCCGGTAATTGATATCCTCCGCAATCTTTACCGGTTCGTCCTTCCGAAAGCGGTTTAAGTACAGATCCAGCCGGACGGAAATGATTTTCCGCGCCGTCTCATCCGAAATGGACTTTTTTATGTCATATTTCTCTCTCAGCTTTGCCAGCATCTGATCCGCCGGTAGATCCTCTTTTTTCATCCCAATACTTTTTCTCCATGTGTTGTAACGCTTTTTGGCGATATCTTTATCCTTTGTAGCGAAATCATAGTAGAATCCGCCGGAAGTCTTTTGCCCGGTATTATTCGGAACAATGGAGTTATTTTTAATGGGAATCGTATCCAAAAGGGCTTCCCCGTTCTTTTCCAGAATAGCAATGGTCTTCAGAAGAACAGCATTGATCTTTTTTCCGTCGGTGGGAAGCCAGCGCCTGTCCACCTGGGCAACATAGATTTGCCGGTTTACGGCAATCGGAATCCCGTTGCGGTCCAGAATGTTCCCCCTGGCCCCTTTCAGGGCCACTGAGATCTGCTTGCGCTCCTGAGCCATATTATAGTAATACTCACCCTTGCTCACAGTAAGATAAGCCAGGCGGGCACCCAGTGCCGTAAACAACAGCACAATCACCAGGCCAAAAACAAAAAAGCGATTTTTCATCAGATGTAAGAATTTTTTCATCATATAGAAACCATATCCCTCCGGAAGCAACCCATGCTGTCTATTATTTTATCATGACAAGCCCAAATAAAAAAGGGAAAAAAGAAAGCATCTCCAGGAAAAATGCCCTGTACAAGATGCTGTAAAACAAGAAGAATAAGACTCCACCCTGCTTTCCCGCCTATCATTTGGACTAAATCCTCCGGAAATGCCATTTCCGGCTCATAAACCTCTGCTGATAAAGCGAGGACAGCCATCGAAAGATCAACAGCGTAAAGGCTGACGTGTAAAGGGCTTCCGGCACAATCACCCGGGCAAATCCAAAATAAAAAGGCATGCCTACACGGTTGAAATACAAATACAGCATCATCATGAATCCCCGGAGCAGAGCGCCAAGGAAAACTACAACCATAGGGACAAAGATCTTGTCTACAAAAACCTTCTCATACAATAAACCGATCAGATAGCCAATTACCATATACTGAAAGGCATTCACCCCTATGGAATGTCCATACAACACATCCTGCAGCAAACCTCCGAAAAAGCCAGCCAACATTCCGGTATTGCCGCCTCCCAGAAGAGCAAAGCATGCCGTCAGAATCAAAAGGGTATCCGGCTGAATCCCTACGATCTGTAAAAACGGGAGCAATGCCGACTGCACGATGGCATTCACCAACAGAATTGCTGCTATGGTGCAAATCCTCATCATAAAATCCCTGCCTCCTCATTCATTCACTTGGCGGACTACCAATACTTCTTCAATCCGCAAAAAGTCGGCATTCGGTTTTACGATTGCAGTTTTGTACTTTTCCCGTCTCTCCGAAGACACCTCCACGACCTCTCCAATATTGATCCCCTTTGGAAAGATCCCATCCAGGCCGGATGTAATGATCCGATCGCCTGCCACGACATCCGAATCCAGCGGAAGGTTGATCATCTGACACAGGCCGTCTTCAAAAGTCAGAGTATTGTTTCCCTTCACCATGCCATTGTCCCGGGTCCTCTCGATCAGGGCACTCACAGAGCTCTGTCTATCCACTATGGTCCGGACTTTGGACCAATGACTTCCCACATCGGTTACTCTTCCAATCAGGCCCTGATCCGTCACCACAGCCATGTTGACGGTAATGCCATCCCTGGAACCTTTGCCAATTGTCAGCGTGTTGAACCAATTCCCGGGGTCTTTGCCTGTTACCCGAACACCGGTAACGGTGAACAAATCCCGATCCTCCTTAAAATCCAACAGAGCCCTCAGCCGTTCGTTCTCCTTGATGGTTTCATCCATCTTCAACTGCTGCTGTTCCAGCTGAGCCACCCTGCCCTTCAACTCTTCGTACCTGGCTGACATTTGTTTCCGCTCTTCCATGGAATGGAAGAAGTCCGACACAGAGGTTGCAATCCGATACATAAAGCCCTGGACAGGAGTGACTACTTCGCCCATAGCACCCTCCAACGCAGTCAGCCTCATGCGTTGTCCCGAAGTAACAACAGCCAGCACAATCAATAAAATTGCCAGAAAAATGGCGACCGCCAGCGGCTTCCGTTTAAAGAACTGGGGCAACGATCTCTCCCCCTATCTCATACCCTTTGTGGATGTTGCCACTCTTTTCAGTGTTTCAATCTCCTCCAGAACCTTTCCGGCACCAACCGCAACACAATCAAGGGGATTATCCGCAATTTGAACCGGCATTCCGGTTTCCTGCCGTACCAATTCATCCAGCCCATCCAGCAAAGCTCCTCCGCCTGTCAGCATGATTCCCTTGTCCATGATATCTGCAGCCAGCTCCGGAGGCGTTTTTTCCAGGGTCAGCTTGATTGCTTCGATAATACTGGTGATTGGCTCCCGAAGCGCATCCAATACTTCCCTGGATGTGATCTTCAAGGTCTTGGGCAGGCCAGTTACCAGATCCCGTCCGCGGACATCCATACTTTCTTCCTGTTCACTGGGGAAGGCGGAACCAATTGTAATCTTGATTTCTTCGGATGTCCTGTCTCCGATCATCAGATTATATTCCTTTTTGATATAGGAAATGATGGCTTCATCCATTTTATTCCCGCCAATGCGGATGGAACGGCTGGTCACGATGCCGCCAAGGGATATAATGGCAACCTCACAGGTGCCTCCGCCGATATCCACCACCATACTTCCCGTGGGCTCCTGAACAGGCAAGCCGGCCCCGATGGCAGCAGCCATTGGCTCTTCCACCAGATAGGCGTCCTTTGCACCTGCGGAACGGGTGGCTTCATCCACTGCCCTTTTTTCCACCTCCGTCACCCCGGAAGGTACGCATACAACTACCCGCGGATGAAACGGCAGAGACCTGGGAACGGCTTTGCGGATAAAATACTGAAGCATTTCCTGCGTAATGTCAAAATCCGCAATCACACCATCTTTCATCGGGCGAATTGCCACAATATTGCCGGGTGTTCTCCCGATCATTCTCTTGGCCTCTTCCCCAACGGCCAGAACCTGCTTTGTATCACTGCGTATCGCCACAACGGACGGTTCGCGTATCACGATGCCCTTGCCTTTTACCTGCACCAGCGTATTTGCCGTCCCCAGATCAATCCCCAATTCTCTTGAAAATATATTAAAAAACCCCATCTTATGTTTCTCCTTCCCTCTTTCCTGATTTCAATGCCTCTATACTAGTGATTATTGCCGATATGATCGGATTCGATAACCCCGCCCTGTGATTTGATACAGGAAGTATATCGTAACAGCATGGTATAAAGCAAAGCAACAGGCAAACCAACCACATTGAAATAGCACCCTTCTATTCTGGGAATAAAAGCTGCAGCCATGCCCTGTATACCATATCCTCCTGCCTTATCGGCATATTCCCCGCTGTCAATATACTTTTGTATCTGCTGTCTGCCCAGAGGCATCATTTCCACATGGGTACACGCATGGGACAGATCCATATAATCCAATCGCCGGTCGATCAACGCAACACCGGTCAGCACATCATGCCAGCCGCCCTGAAGAAACTGCAGCATGCCGGTAGCTTCCCTGCCATTCCTGGGTTTACCCAGAATCCTACCGTTCTTTACCACTGCGGTATCCGCTCCGATGACAAGAGCGTCCTCTGATATCCGTCCTGCCGAATTCCTGGCTTTTTGTCCGGCAAGACGGCGCACATATTCCGCAGCCTCACCTGAAGGAGGATCCTCCTTCATGGAACTGGGAACAACAGTAAACCGAATCCCCATCTGCCTCAGCAATTCCTTTCTCCTGGGCGATGCAGATGCCAGAACAACCTGTTTCGGAAGACAAATCAAGGAACTCACGAGCGAAAATACAGCACCAGGCCAATGAGCAGGCCGATTGCCGTACCAAAGTTAATATTCAGGGTAAAACCGAGTATCAGGGTAAATACCGTCATATCAAGCTTCAAAGGCGCCTCCGTGCCTAAACCGACCGTATGCGTAAAGATTGGCTGGTCTACGTACAAAGATAAGATGTGGCCCGCAATTGTCCCTATAATAATACCACATAATAAAAACAAAAAAAGCCTGCCAGTTCCTCTTCCACCTGCTCTACGCATGAAAATCCTCCTTTTGGTAAATGCTTAAAAATACCCTGTTTCCCTTGCTTTCGTCTCTTTCCTGCTCCAGCAATATTCGTCTACAGCATATTTAACTTAAGTATAGCATTTTTGCGATATATTACAAGGTTTTTCAACAGTTTTTCCGAGAAAAATGAATTGCATTTATTGGAATATTTTGAGAGATTTGCCGCATGGCGCATACTGTTTGCCAGGAGAGAAACCATTTCAACAGGAAGAAAATCGATCGGGACTTCAAACACAGACAGAAGCAGCAAGGTTCCCAATATTGCCAAAAATTAATAGACATATAACGACAGAATACGGTTAATAATAAGACTACCAAAGCAAAAAGGAGGTGATATCATGGCCAATAACCGTTCAAGCAATCGCAGCTCCGGTGCTTTCGACAACATGAAATATGAAGTTGCCAATGAGATTGGTGTTACCTTAAACAAGGAATATAACGGGAATCTTCCTTCCAGAGATGCCGGCCGTATTGGAGGCACCATCGTAAAGAAGGTGTTCGCTGATTACAGAAACAACCATCCTCAACAGTAAGAGCTGACATGCTGATGCAGCATTTATAATGAAAATGAAAGCACAAGTGAACAGCTTGTGCTTTCATTTTTGCGAAAGGATGAATAGTTCAATGATAATTTCCTTTATCCGTGCTTTTATTCTATATGCCGTTGTCGTTATAGGCATGAGACTCATGGGGAAACGGCAGCTGGGACAGCTTCAGCCCTTCGAACTGGTTGTTGCACTAATGATAGCCGATCTGGCGTCCGTACCCATGCAGGATATCGGTAAACCGCTGTTCAACGGTATCCTGCCCATCCTGGCCCTGCTCCTTGCAGAATTGACTCTGTCCTTTCTCAACCTGAAAAGTGAGCGGGTCCGGTCGTTTATATGCGGCTCACCCTGTTTCCTCATTGAACACGGGAAGATAAACTACAACGAAATGAAAAAGCAGAGAATGAACCTGAACGATCTTCTGGAGCAGCTGCGATCCAGGAATATTCCCAATCCGGCCGATGTGGAGTACGCCATTCTGGAGACCGGAGGTCAATTGAATATTATTCCCAAAGCTGAAAAACGGCCGGCAACGCCCCAGGATCTGAACATTGCCGTACCCAAAAATGAGATCCCCATTACCCTGATCCTGGACGGACAGATTAACCATAAGAACCTGCAGGCAGCAAATCGGGATATCACATGGCTGAACCAGCAGCTAAAAGACAGAAATCTCCGTGCCGAAGACGTATTCTTTGCCAGCCTGGACGGAAACCGTCTGGATATCCAACAGCGGGAAAGGGGGGAAGGCCAATGAAACCTGTTCTGATGGTGATTCTCCCCCTGGTCGTTATTATTGCACTGGGTGTATTTTGCCAGAATATTCTTCTGCAGAAAGACGCAGATAAAATATCACTTCAGCTTGAAAAACTGGAGAAAAATGTCGAGCTTAAAAACTGGGGAAAAGCAGAATCCGGTGCTAAGCAGATTGATAGAATATGGAAACCCACCCGCTTTGCATGGCAAATTCTGATCGACCATGCAGAAGTGGATCGGATCGACGAATCCCTCGTCCGGGCCAAAAAAAGCATCTTTTTGAAAGAGCAGTCCGACTCCCTTGTCGAAATATCGGTCCTTCGGCAAATGCTCCTTCACTTACCGGAAAAAGAAAGGCCACATATCGAAAATATTTTCTGACTTAATTTTCTGCCAATACTTTCTTCAAAAATTGGCCGGTGTAACTGGTTTCCTTCCCGGCCACCTCCTCCGGGGTCCCGGTGGCAATCACTTCTCCCCCATTGTCCCCGCCTTCCGGGCCAAGATCCAGAATATAATCCGCGGTTTTGACGACATCCAGATTATGTTCAATCACCACAACGGTATTTCCTTCTTCGGTAAGACGCTGGAGAATGGCAATCAGTTTTTGTACATCGGCAGTATGCAATCCGGTGGTCGGTTCATCCAGGATATACAGGGTCCTTCCCGTGCTGCAGCGGCTCAACTCATTGGCCAGCTTTACCCGCTGTGCTTCCCCCCCGGACAGGGTGGTGGAGGATTGTCCAAGCTTGATATAGCCCAATCCCACATCATACAGGGTTTCCAGCTTTCTTTTCAGTCTGGGAATGTTCCTGAAAAACTCCAATGCCGTTTCCACTGTCATGTCCAATACATCGGCAATGTTTTTTCCCTTATACTTTACCTCCAGCGTCTCCCGGTTGTATCTCTTTCCTTTGCAGATCTCACAGGGGACATATACATCCGGAAGAAAATGCATTTCAATTTTCAGGATACCGTCCCCATGGCAGGCTTCACAGCGTCCGCCTTTCACATTGAAACTGAACCGCCCGTTTTTATAACCCCGGATTTTCGCTTCGCTGGTCATGGCAAATACCTGCCGTACCAGGTCAAACACGCCGGTATATGTGGCAGGATTGGACCTTGGCGTGCGTCCAATGGGGGATTGGTCAATATTGATGACCTTATCCAGGTACTCCGTTCCCTCTATGGAATCAAACTTGCCGGGCCGGGTTTTGGCCCGATTCAAATCCCTTGCCAGAACCTTATAGAGAATATCGTTGACCAGGGAACTCTTTCCGGATCCGGAAACACCGGTGACGCAGGTGAAGACACCCAATGGGAATTTCACCCGGATATTTTTCAGATTGTTTTCCCTCGCTCCGGTTATTTTCAGCCATTTCCCATTTGGCTTCCTTCTTTTGGAGGGCACGGCAATGCGCTTCTTCCCGCTCAGGTACTGACCGGTTATGGAATCCGGGTTCTCCATCACCTCTTGGGGAGTACCCGCCGCAACAACATGGCCTCCGTGGATTCCGGGCCCTGGCCCAATATCGACTAGATAGTCGGATTCCAGCATGGTCTCCTCGTCATGCTCCACGACAATCAGTGTATTGCCCAGATCCCGCAGATTCTTCAGCGTCCGGATCAGTTTCTTGTTGTCTCTCTGGTGAAGGCCGATGCTGGGTTCGTCCAGAATATACAGCACACCGACCAGACCGGATCCAATCTGGGTGGCCAGACGAATTCTCTGGGACTCGCCTCCGGACAAAGTGGAGGCAGATCGGGACAAAGTAAGATAGTCCAGGCCCACATCCACCAGAAACTTCAGCCTGGCCTGCAGTTCTTTCCGAATCTGGCGGGAAATCAGCTGATCCGTCTCTGACAGCTGCAGATTCTGTATAAAATCGAATGCTTTCCGGATCGGCATTCTGGTTATTTTGTCGATATTGACATCATTCACGGTGACCGCCAGGGACTCCGGGCGCAGACGGGCGCCGCCACACTTCGGACAGGGCTTTGTGCTCATCAGGGATTCAATCCCTTCCTTCACATATCGGGACTGGCTCTCCCGGTAGCGTCGCTCCAGGTTGGGAATAATGCCTTCAAAAGGTGCGGTAAAGGTCCCCGAACCATATCCCCGGGCATAGTGGAACTTGATTTTTTCTCCTTTGGTTCCATACAGGACCCGGTCCACAAACTTTTCATCCAGATCCCGGACTGGTGTTTTCAGGCGAAATCCATCGTGCTTTGCCAGGCCACTGAGATACATCTGTGCCACATTATCCCCATTGGTCATGTTCCAGCCGGGAGCCACAATGGCGCCTTCCGCCAGGGATAAATCCATATTGGGCAGGATAAGGGACGGATCAATATCCATCATGACACCCAGTCCGTCGCAGGCATTACAGGCCCCATAGGGAGTATTGAAGGAAAACATCCTGGGATTCATTTCCTCAATGCTGATGCCGCAATGGGGGCAGGCATAATTCTGGCTGAAAAGAATCTCCTTTCCGTCAATCACATCCACTATGGCAAGGCCATTGCCCAAAGCCAGAACCGTTTCCAGGGAATCCGACAAACGTTGTTGAATGCCATCCTTTACAATAAGGCGATCCACAACCACCTCTATGGTATGCTTCTTGTTCTTTTCCAACCGGATCTCCTCGGAGAGCTCCCGCATTTCGCCATCCACGCGAACCCGGACATACCCGTCCCGCCGAATATCCTCCAGAAGCTTGACATGCTCGCCCTTTCTCCCCCGCACCACAGGAGCCAGCAGCTGAATGCGGCTGCGGTTCTGCAGCTTCATAATCACATCCACCATCTGATCAATGGACTGACGATGGATCTCCCGACCGCATTTGGGACAATGCGGAACACCAATCCTTGCAAACAGCAGCCGCAGATAGTCATAAATCTCCGTTACGGTCCCCACTGTGGACCGGGGGTTGTGACTGGTTGACTTTTGGTCGATGGATATGGCAGGGGACAGCCCTTCAATATAGTCGACATCCGGTTTCTCCATGAGCCCCAGAAACTGCCGGGCATAGGCGGACAGGGACTCCACATACCGGCGCTGCCCCTCGGCATATATCGTGTCAAATGCCAGGGACGATTTTCCGGATCCGCTCAGACCGGTAAAAACGACAAACTTATCTCTGGGAATGGACAAGTCTATATTTTTAAGATTATGCTCACGCGCACCTTTGATGTACAGTACATCCTTACTCATTCGTTACCCCGTTTTCTGTTTTTTTCTCAGTTCCATGATCTGATCACGCAGCCTGGCAGCAGTTTCGAATTCCAGGGCAGCGGCAGCGGCTTTCATTTCCTTTTCCAGCGTCCGGATCAGCTTTTCCCGATCCGATGCGGTCATATCCTTCTTGATCCCATAAGCGGAATGTGTCTCCGCCGCTTTTGTCACTTCAATCGTATCATGGATGGATTTCTTAATGGTCCTGGGCGTAATGCCATGCTGACGGTTGTAATCCATCTGCATGGTTCTTCTGCGGTTGGTCTCATCAATGGCATATCTCATGGAATCTGTAATTCGGTCGGCATACATGATCACGGTACCTGCTGTATTCCGCGCCGCTCTTCCTATGGTCTGAATCAGGGAAGTCTCGGACCGCAGAAAGCCTTCCTTGTCCGCGTCCAGTATTGCAACCAACGATACTTCCGGAAGATCCAAACCTTCGCGAAGAAGATTGATCCCCACCAGAACGTCAAACACACCCTTGCGAAGGTCCCGGATAATCTCCATTCTTTCAATTGTCTTTATATCCGAATGCAGATATCTCACCTTCACATCCATTTCCTTCAGAAAGTCTGTCAGGCTTTCCGCCATTTTCTTGGTCAGGGTCGTGATCAGGACCCTCTCTTTTCGTTCCACTCTTTTCCGGATCTCGCCAATCAGATGATCGATCTGTCCTTCCACCGGCATGACAATCACTTCCGGATCCACCAGGCCGGTAGGCCGGATAATCTGTTCCACCACACCGGAGGACATTTGCAGTTCATAAGGCCCCGGCGTGGCACTGACAAAGATCGCCTGATTCAGCTTGCTGCAGAACTCCTCAAATTTCAACGGGCGGTTATCGAAAGCCGCGGACAGCCGGAATCCATAATCCACAAGGGTCTCCTTCCGGGAACGGTCGCCGGCATACATCGCCCGGACCTGCGGCAGGGTCACATGGGACTCGTCCACAAAGAGCAGAAAGTCCTTTGGAAAATAGTCCAGAAGCGTATAGGGAGGCTCTCCCGGACTCCTTCCGTCCATATATCTGGAATAATTCTCTATGCCATTGCAGTATCCGATTTCCCGCATCATCTCAATGTCATAATTCGTCCTCTGCAGGAGTCGCTGCGCTTCCAGCAGCTTGTCCTGCTCCTTGAACCGGGCGACCTGTTCCTCCAGGTCCTTTTCTATGCTGCCGATGGCGTTCTCAATATGCTCCCGGGAAGAGGCATAATGAGAAGCCGGAAAGATGGCGGCATGGGACAGATAGCCCAGAATCTCCCCGGTTACGGTATCGATCTCGGTAATCCGATCGATCTCGTCTCCAAAAAACTCCACCCGGATGGCCCGTTCGGAGGAATTAGCCGGAAAGATCTCCACAACATCCCCGCGAACCCGGAAAGTGCCGCGGATAAAGTTCACATCATTCCGCTCATACTGGATGTCCACAAGCTTCTTCAGCACTTCATTGCGGTCCTTCACCATGCCGGGCCGGAGAGATAACGTCAGATCCCTGTATTCGTTGGGATTTCCCAATCCATAGATGCAGGACACGCTGGATACGACAATCACATCCCTGCGCTCAAACAGCGCAGACGTGGCGGAATGGCGCAGCTTATCAATTTCATCGTTGATGGAGGCGTCCTTTTCAATATAAGTATCGCTGGAAGGAACATATGCCTCCGGCTGGTAGTAATCATAATAGGAAACAAAGTACTCCACAGCGTTGTCAGGGAACATCTCACGAAATTCATTGCAAAGCTGAGCGGCAAGGGTTTTATTATGCGCCAGTACCAGGGTGGGTTTCTGAACCTTTTCAATCACATTGGCCATGGTAAAGGTCTTTCCGGACCCGGTAATGCCCAGCAGCGTCTGATCCTTTTTCCCCATCCGGATTCCTTCTGACAGCTGCCTGATGGCCTGAGGCTGATCTCCCTGCGGCTTCATATCCGATTTGATCACAAACTTCATACGCTTTCCTCCTCGTACTGTCAGACATTATACCATATCTGTCAAGAAAATAGAACATCTGTTCTGAAAAAAGAAATGCTTGTCCCTGATTGCAGGAATAGTTTCCGGATAATATAATATACATGATATTAAAATAGGAAGGAATACATACGGACCGTGGAAGGAGGATCCATGATACAGTATATTGTTCAGCCCGGTGATACATTATATTCCATCAGCCTGAAGTTTCGGACAACGGTGTCGGACTTGATGGAAATCAATCCGATCAGCGGCACGGAAGGGATTCATCCGGGTCAGATACTGGATATTCCCCTTCCTGCCCGGAATTCCGGTCACCTTTCAGCCGCTTTGCCTCCGCCCTGTCAGTCTGTCAGGGTCCTTTCCGGACTTCTTCTGCTGTTGTCTGCTGATAAGCCGGTTTATCAGCCCGGAGACACTGTCTCCCTGTCGTTGTGGATAGCAAATCTTACCAATCATACCATACCGCTGGATTACAATACCAGCCAGAGGTATGACTTCCAGCTGGACTTCCCCTCAGGACAGACACTGTGGCAATGGTCCGATGACAAATCCTTCGCTCAGATAATAAGCAGTTTTCCCTTCTCTCCGGATCAGTCCATCCGTTTCGAAGAACAATTTGCCCTGCCCCTTTCTTTCCCTTCAAAAATCGATTCACTTCACGTGCTTGGCTGGAATACTTCCAGACAAGCCAGCCAGGTGAAGCTTCACCTGATGATACGAATTACAGGATCGTGAGCTTCTGATCCCGGGATCGGACCTTTACCCGGAGCTAGACCTTTAGATGATTGCTGTCTTTTCCCTGCCTCTGCATCCGTTGGATCCGTTTCCATAGCTGCAGTAGAGGACCTTTTTGCTCTTCTGTCCGAAAAAACCGACTGGTCTTTCTTGGTACATACAGAATCCCCATGCTGTCCTCATCACGATGATAGGAGTGATATTCTGCTGTTTCCGGTTTTCCGTCCCTTTTATAATCGATCCAAAGATACATCGGAGCAGTCCGCAAAACTTCCTGCAGCATCTCTTCGCTGTTGATTCCTCTCCCGTTCAGATTCAGCAGAATATCTCCCGGTCTCAGCCCCATTTGACTGCCTACGGTGTCCGGCATAACCTCCAGTATCCGAAGTCCGCGCCATGGAGCGCCAAAAATCGGATCCCCGTCCAACTGCCCTTTCCTGCTCCAATACAACAGGAACTCGTGCAGCAGCGGCATCAGAACCGCGCCTGCAAACATCAGCCAGCCATAGTGGACAGATAAAACGGCGATGGTAAGGATCAGCAGACTGTACATGCCCATCCACAGACCGGTTTTCCTTGCCCTATGCTCCGGGCGGGCCGTAACCGCCAAATCATTGTATTCCAGCAGGACCGCAATGGGAAACAGCATAAGACTGCCGCCTCCCCGCCCTCCGAACAAAGGCCACCAATCCGGCATTTGCATTCCTCCTCCCGCCGCCTGCAGCATGCCGGATGGAATCGTCAATATGACAAGGGGCACTGGCCAGAACTTGCTTATGGCAAACGCTCCGATGGGTTTGAACCTTTTGTGCTCCATCACCACCGGCACGGCTTCCTTTTGCCCGTCCAGCATAATCAGGAGGCTCTCGGTCAGGTGAAGGATTCCAATCAGCGCCAGAAGCGATGGAACGTCCATATCCGGCCAGCCGAAGATCAGGCTGACCAGGGATAGAATGCCTCCTGCATAGGACAGGCACAGATATCGCTTATTGAGCAAAGTAAGGAACAGGGAAAAGGGCAGGAGAATAACCAGGGTATTCAAATGGATGGGAATCCCTGTCAAAATAATCAAAGTGCTTGAAATCAAGCCCGCAATCATGCCAAACAACATGCTGTCCATCATACGGTTTCCCGAAGTGTTCCGTAAAGAACCCAACCAGGATTCCTCCAGTTGGACATTCCTCTTGATCCCGGCATATCCCATCAACAGAATCAAAAGATAGAGAAAACTCGTTATGGATTGGGCAAAAGCAGTAAACAGCATTTTGATAAATCCCGACATGGTATGTCTCTCCTTTTTCCGCCCTTACTGACTGAGCTGTTTTTTCACTTCTTCCAATCCTTTGGAAAGGGGAGCATCCAGATTCAAGGGAAGGTCCTTTCCCGGATGATCCGTGACAAATTGGCCGGCTTCCTCCAGCTCGTTCACTTTTATATCGGGTACTACACCTTTTTTGTTGATATCCCTGCCTTTGGGCGTAAAATATTTTGCGGTGGTCAGCTTGACGACGTCGCCTTCCTTAAAGGGTCCGCGGATGGTCTGTACCAGTCCCTTCCCAAAAGTGGTATGGCCGATCAGCACACCAACTCCATGATCCTGTATGGCTCCGGATAAAACCTCCGACGCACTAGCACTGTATTCATTGACCAATACTGCCAGAGGAATATTCAGATATTGCTTGTCAGTTTTGTATTCCTCCCGGTTGCCGTGCTTGTCTTCACTGTACAATACCAGACCTTCCGGAAGCAGCTTATCCCCGATTGCCACACATTCATCCAGCAAACCGCCCGGGTTGTTGCGCAGATCCAGTACCATGCCCTGCATTCCTTTGGAACGCAGTTCCTCCACGGCTTTTGAAAAATTGGCGGAGGAATTCTGATCAAACCGGTACAACCACAGGTATCCGATTTTATCATCCAGCATTTTGTACTTCATATCGGGAAGATTGACAACCTTCCGGATAATGCTGAATTCCTCGGTTTTGCCGTCACGTAGAACGGAAACCTTTACCTTGGTATCCGGCTTGCCGCGCATTTTGCTTACTGCGGCATCCAGCATGGATCCATTCACATCTTTTCCATCGATGTTTATGATCTTGTCCCCTGTCACAATGCCGGCTTCCGCAGCGGGACTTCCCTCAATTGCATTTACGACGGTAATCATGTTATCTTCCTTGTTTACTGTAACGGTAAGGCCCACTCCCGCATAGGATCCTTCCACATCCACCAGGAAATCCCGGTATTCCTTTGCTGTCAGATAATAGGAATACGGATCATTCAGGGAAGCAACCATCCCCTTTAACGCTCCGTCCAACAGTGTCTTCAGCTTCGGTTCCTTCAGATAGTCCTGCTGAACGACTGCTTTTACCTGATTGAATTTCCTGTAAAAATCCCTCAGTTCCGTATAATCCTCCGCCTGGATGACATCTCCCTGACTGATCATCTTGTATTCATTCACCCGAAGTGTAATGAGGGATGAGAAAATCGCCGTACATAAAATAATGATCACTGCTCCGATCGCAGCTTTCTTTTTGCTAATCATATATACCCTCCCTGTTGATGCATTCAAATATAATTTATTATAACATCCCCGATCTATTTATACAAAAGATGTTTGCCTGTATTTACTAAT
>ENA-UOOI01001924-UOOI01001924.1-fermentation-metagenome-genome-assembly--contig:-NODE-1924-length-19613-cov-120.130637_pt1 | contig 19613 bp, 21 predicted proteins | sample MGYA00245779_ERZ724027 | MGnify/ENA primary metagenome ERZ724027 (study PRJEB28704, sample SAMN03018318) | fermentation metagenome | biome: anthropogenic terrestrial biome; feature: soil...
GCTTATAAGCTTTATGACGGGGCTATTTTACACTTATTACTCTTTTTTACTCTCTTAATCTGCCCATAGTACCTATACATCCACATCACCTAAATTTTACCAAATACAACTCTAAATTCACCCATTTTAAGTCGTTCCTCAAGTCGATAAACTCCCACCAAATCCAATCAAAATCCACCATCCAAACACCACAATTTCACCCTAAAACTCAAACACAATTCCTACACCCATTCAAATTTCAACATTCCTACGATAATTTACCAAATATTAATTTACCCATCAAATCCCCACTCAATCCACACACTAAAATAGGGGCTATATTCCCACTAAAACCTCACAAATCACCCCTAAAACTAACGTAACTATAATTTTCAAACTATCCTATCATCGACTTTAAATTTTCCTTAAATCGAATTTAAACGTACAATAAAAAAGACACCCTGTTAAGAGTGTCAAAATTTATCTTCTAATCCCCTATGAATAATTTTCCATTCCCATCCCTCAATGCATCAGGCAATTTACTCATAAATACCTTATACTCATTCCTAATACTAATTAAATTTAAACTTCCATAATCCCAATCCATTTCTTTCATATCTTCATACTCGAAATCATCGCCAATATAAGTTTTTAACTCATTAAATCCACTTTCGCTTATCCCTTTTAACAACATAAAATGACAACCAATATCTAATATAATATCCTTAATTTCCTTCTTTACTTGCCCAAAACTATGCATAGCCATAACATAACTCAAACCAAACTTTCTTGGTTCTGCGATAGTATCCTTAATCAAATTCATAGTATTAGGAATCTGATGAGGTTCGTCAACTTCCACTCTACATATCTTATTAACATCTTTTCTCCTACTCATAGCCAACCTAATTCTGCTCATATAATAAGTGCACAATACATCTTTCTGTATTCTATTAGTAAATATATCCTGTGGCATCATGATAACTACTGGTTGTTGTTTATCCATAATATCCACAAAATTAACATTATTACTAATCTTCTCTAAATAACTTTCATTTAAAAATTCACCATCCAAAGCAACTTCATCTAAACTAAAATTATTAACCTTATCTAACATTGCCCCAAACAATGTATCCTCTGTAATAACACTAAACCTATCCAATAAACCCTGTATTTTGGACGAAATATTATCCTTATCCAGTTCCTTCAAAGTAACTATTTCCCTATCTTTCAAACTAAATATCCCCTGTTTAATCCCCAAACCAATATACTTATTCCTAATTTCCTTAATTTCCAATACATCTAATAAATTTTTTAAATTCTTATTCTTATGCACAAATACAACTTTACACGCACTAACTAAATATTTACTCATTATCCTTGTCAGAGGATCACTATCACTTGCCATAGAATTAATTAAATATTTAATTTCATTGGCAATCATATTAGCTTTCAATTTCCTTGTGAAAACATCATCACCATCTTCAATTTGTATTTCAGGGAAACTAAAATTATCTAAACTTTCCAAACTATCAAATCTAATAATCTGTGTATCAGGATACATTTCAATTAAAGCTTTGGCAGTCTGGCAATCCTTAATATAATCAAACAAAACTAACCCTTCCCCAGCTTCTCTTGTGTCATGTGCAATCTTCAATAATAGTGTGGTCTTACCGCCGCCCATTTTAGTTAATATAAACATGGGCAAACAACTAATATCTCTCTCACTTGGCATATACCAATCAACGATATCCCCGTGATATTCCACACTTCCTAAATTAATATTCCCATTCCTGCATTCCTTCGGAATATCAATCTGATTAATTCTAACACTCTTAATATTAAATCTTCTCTGCAAGATATTATCAGGCAATTTAATCAAATTAGCTAATTCCAATTCGCTAACAATATTCATACTCTTAAATAGAATCTTTCTATCAATCTTCTTAGCAATTTTCTTTTTCCCCATAACCAAAGCATTATCAGAAGCCATATCTCGAAAACAAGTTTCAATACTCTTGCCAATATTATAACTCTGTTGATTACTGTCAGTCTTTATAAAACTATTAATATCAATCTTAAAACCATTATAATTTGTCTTTGTTTTACTGTCACTTTCAAATTCTCTAATTATCTTCTTGCTACTCTTATCAACATCCGATTTAGGTTTAATTTCAATTATGTCATCAATAATATCCATAACACCGTCCAAAAATCCATCCACCCAGCTAAAGAAATCATCAAATATATTAACTCCATTAGTCACATTATGTCCCCGTCTAACCTTTTTCCAATTATCGTCACAAGTAGTTTTCCACCCATTCCCAACTGGTAAAATCAATGTTTGCAGAAGTAATTTTTCTTTATCATCTAAATCCTTTTTAATAGCCAATAATGATTGTATTGGACTAACTTTTGTATTTAGACTTAACATATAATGTTTGTCATAATTGTATTTATAAACCGCACTATCCTTAAATTCATCTATATAATCATTTCTACCCATTTCATCTAAAAATTTCAAAGTTGAATTAGGTAAAATTGTTTGCAATCTGTTTTTAAAGTATAAACTATCTAATTCATTTACGGCAAAATTAAACGTTATTTCCTTATTACTATCATAAAGTATTTCAAAACTAATCGGCTGGCATCTGGTATATATAATCCCTTCTTTATTGCAAACAATACGTTTTCTAACATCTTTTAACAATGAATGTATAATATTAACAATATCTGTATAATTCTTATCCCTCATTCTATTGTCCACTTGAACTTCTAAAACTCTATATGGATATTCTTCTATTCGAAATAATTTACCCATACTATCACTCCTAATTTAAAAACACAGCAAACATTTTAACTATAAAATACAATCCCCCCAAACTTACCAAAGTATTAACATTATCTTCTTGTTTATCAGATTTAATAGTTGTCATATACCTAAAAGCAAAATACATAATTGCAATAATTATAAGCACAGATGCCCCGTCCAATAAACTACTAAAAATCTTACACAACCCATCCATGATACTATCAATAAGTTTGTCGGAAATTTTATCTAATCCTTTTTCAATTCCATTAGCAATAGATTCAGAAATTTTCCAATCAACCATAATCACAACCCCTTTATAGCTTCAGATGCAATTCTATCCACCAGCAAAATAAACCAATTTATAAATTTTAACATTACATATCCAGTAGTTGCATATTTAATTTTATCAATTCCGTTCTTACGGTCTGTCCTCATAATGTAATATGATCCCTGAAACAATCCAATTATCAATAATGTTTTTCCTATGTCATACATAACAGGCATAATACCCGTTTCAAATGCTCTACTTATCATGCTTACTTCCCCCCTATCTAAATTTTTCTTTTAACCATAAGCAAAATGTAACCACAACATAAATAACAATTAAATCGGCTAAAATATTTAATACAAGGTGTAAAATTTCCATAAAATACTAACTCCTTTCAATGAATAAAAATATTTAATTTGGTTATCATATGTGTGTAATCAAATAAGAGAGGTGAATTAAATGGGATTATTCTGCTTTAGTGCAATTGGACTATCAGTATTAGAGTTGGCGAAAGATGTGTATTTATTAGTTTCATATTTTGCATAAGTTAAATTAAAAACCAGTTATCATCATAGTATGTTGACATAAGAGAGTGTATTAAGTATAATAATACAGTAATACACTCTCACTTTTCAATTTGATTTTTAATAAACATTTCCATAGGAGATAAATTATTATTGTCGGAAATAAATTTTCTAATTGCCCTGCAAATAAATTCACTCCTATCTGGTAAGTTTTGTAAAAATAAATTTTCAAATTTATAATTGTCTGAAATTGAAAAACTGTATCTACCTAAAACCAAAACATCAACTCCTTTCTCTAAAGTGTATTACGATATGAATATAATATACCTACTTTTAAAAATATTTTCCACTTGGACAAGGGTGTACGTGCATATTTCCACGCATAAATTAATATACTGCTGTAAGAGCAGATTCATCAGCCGAGACAGCAGTATATTAATTTAGCATGTAAGTAAAATATTGTCCTATTAATTTTCCATACCTACCACCACACATCCTTACCCCCTAAATCAAGGTTAAAATGAAATACGTATAGTCAAATTCTTACGCAACATACCTTCATGAGTAAATGTTCGATTGAGAATTATTTTTTGTTTTAGAGGTGGTTTAAGGCTTAAAAAGCTATTAGTAGTAGAAAATGTTCAAATTACAACAGTTTTTGTAGTAAATTGACAATTATATAATGTTTATAGTAAAAAAATAAGAATTACCTATAATGTAAAAGAAAAAAGATACGAAAGAAAACCACTTTCATATCTTTTAAAAATATATCTAACGAAAAAATCACTCGTTAGATATATTTTTTGAAATACTATTTTTAATTTAATCTTACAAAACCCCGTAAAACTTAGTTAAAATACAAGTCAATGTTTAAAAATCTTTAATTTATATTCAAATTTGAATAGATACGTAAGTCAAAACATAACCCTTAATACTAAATATATATCAATTCCGAATTTGCGTGGATACATCGAAGAAAACCCCTGTTTGAAATTTTCGTTCGTGTCAAGAAAAGGGGGGTAAAATTTTCGTTCGTGTCAAGATTCATTATTGTAAACCTTTTTGTCGCCTATAAAAAACTCATAACAACATTGTTGCAATTCTTCAAAACAATTCTCATTCCCCGCATAGTATATTTTTGGATTTATTTTAATTAACACATCATCATATGTATCGCCTATTATTGTTGAAGATATACAATACTCTTTACCTATTTTAAATCCCCGTAACATTAACCAAAATCTTTTCCATTGCGTTGAATTATACCCTACACTTATGCATATATCTTGTATGGACATTTTTTTAATATGTTGTAAATTTGTTTCGTTTGGGTTATGACATACACAATTATATTTATAATTCACTAAAGGCAAGATCATATAGAAATAATATAACTGTGATTGCTGTCTTGGTGAGCAATCATTATATAATTCTTTTATTGCATCTGCAAATACTCTTGTAAAATCTTGGCTCATTTTTTGTGGTGTTAATTTTCCACGAGCAACAAACTTTTTGTTTAAATAATACATCTTGTCATTTTCAAACAATAGTTTATTTTCTTTTAAAACGTTTATTGTTCTTATAAATGCTTTTTCACCTATATTTAACAATTCTAATAAATCACTTCTTTGTAATGGTCGTTGATTTTTATTATCTTCTACCAATAAACCATTTGAATCATATTTTATAAATGCTGTTAAAAATATAAATCTTGTTTTAATTTCATTTGGAATATTTAATTTATTCAAGTGATTATAAAATAATAAAGCATACTTACCTAAACTTTCTATGTATTCCATAAAATTAGTTTTTTCAATACTTCTCTTTTTTTGGGAGTATATTAATGATAATTCCTTTGATGTATAAATTTTATCATAACCTTCTTCTAATATATCACCCGTTTCTGTTTCAATTTTCGTATATTTTCGTTTCTTTGGCATATTTGCTCCTTTATTGGTGTTATTTTTAATTTAATCCTACAACAATCAAATTACACCACCTCCCATAATTAGTATACCATACCAAATTTCGCTTGTCAAGGATTAAATTAAAAAATATCCTATCTTTCTGTCGGGAATCTTTTAAAAGAATATAAAGATAAGGGGATATAATAATAAAATAATATCACTTACTGGAAATATTGATTTTACTGTCATGCATCAATACCCGTTGGACAACCCACAAGCAAATTATTTATTTATTGGACAATCCACAAACATTGAGAAAAAAAATATTAGACAATCCACAGGCATAAAAAGTTAATAATCTGTGGACAAGTCTAATTTTTAAAACTTTTCACCCAAAATAATAATTTGTTAACTAATTTTGGACATAAAAAAAAGACAATTCCGATTGCCTTGTTTGAATGTTCATTATTTTATTACACAACAAAAACTTCTAAGATACCTATTTTCTAAGAAGTGATTAAATATTACACATGTAATTTATTAACTTTGGCTGGAGAAGATGTATTTTCTCCCGTATGTAATCGAATGCTTTTTGGATTCTATCCATTTTATGCTTATTATTTATAATAACTTTTACCGAATCCGCTAATTCATTTGACGTATAATTGATCTTATATTGCTTACAATAATTAATTAATTTATGTTGATATTGCAGGAAATATGTATTGTGGCTCTTTTTTCTTAATTCTTTCCGCAATGTAAATAACCAACTATTTTCATAATCAGTTATAATAAATAATGATTTAAGTTCTTGGAAACAATTATAGACTCTAAATTGTTTTAGCATTTCTTTTGTAATCCTAACTTTCCTTGTTCCAGCTTGCATACCCAGTAATCTTAATAATAATTTTTTCATATTGACATGAAGTTTTATAAACATATGACTTAAAATTAAATCAAGATTTAAATTTAAATAACCTTCTTTATAATTTTCTTCGGATGAAAAAATATTATCTGTTATTGTTATATCATAACAACCGTAATTTGATCCCCAATTAATATGTATAAATTCGTTGTCCTCTAACTCTTTTAAAGCAGTATAAAATGTTGATTTAGGCATTTGTAGGGACAAGCATGTGTCTTTGTAATTTATTGCATCTACTTGTCCAAAATCATTTTGTCTTTTGACCAAATATAGAAATAAATCAATCTCCCTGCCAGATAGTTTTTCAATTAGCCTATTGAGATTTCTAATCTTTAGTTTCATAAAAACCCCCAAAGTAATTATTTTGCATATTTCTATATATAATAGCATACTTTGGGGAATTTTGTCATTAACTTTCTTTAAATTTTTCAAAAAGTTTAGAATAATATTTTTTTACATCTTTATCAGTTTCAGATAATGCTGTTATATCTTCATTTGTTAGAATAGCATTTCCTAATAATAAATTGGCTAATACTGATTTACTTTTCATTTCAAATTTTTTATATACTATTATTAATAATTTATCAATTTCACTATCCAAGTAATAAGTGTATCTATCTTTGTCGTTTTCCTTCTTTTTGAAATCGGACAAACTGATCGGGGCTAATTTATCTATTTCCTCTTTATCTGTTTCTTCTGCTACATCTTCAATTATTTCTTCTTCTGGTGTTTCTTCTGGCTCATTCTCAATCGCTTCTTCATTTTTAAAAAGTGGATTGGTGGCAAAAATTTGGTTAGCCACATCTAAATTTTTATCTATAATTTTTTTTCGCCTATCGTTTTTGCGAATATCAAATAGGTTTTCAGCCATTACAATATCCCTCTTCCCATCATTTCATCGATAATGTCAATTAGTTCGTTGTAAACTCTTTCATCCCTTCTCTTTTCAATTGGTTCTCTAAAATTTTTAGTTTCACCAATGGCAGTTGATTTGTGAATGTTATTTTTTAAAACTAAATCCGAAAACATAAATTTATCAGAATAAACATGATCAATAAAGTCTCTGGTTAATTTAGTTGTATCATCTCTTTTATTAATTATTAATCCTTTAATATTATCTTCAGCCCTTCTATCAATTCTACTTTGAATAGGATAATACAATTCAAGAAATGTCCCCACTGCCTCAATACCATCGGCATCAATGTCGCTAATCAATACAATACTATCGCAAATTATATATGCATTAATATTTACAATTGACATAGTTGGATTTGCATCAAAGAATATATAGTCATATTGTTCTAAGTATTTTCTATTATCCTCTACCCAGTTTTTTAAAACCAATTCCCTACCAGCCACCCCAGTTAATTGTAATTCAATTGCCGTCATACTTATGGTTGTTGGTATAACATCTAATCTTGATATGTGCGTCTTGTGTATTACTTGCGATGCATCTGTACCACGTTCAAATATATCTTCAGTTGTGTAATCTCTTAAAGACATAGCTAATTCTTCTTTTTTTGTCTTTGGGGTGGTTGTTCTTACACTTCTTGTTCCTACTTTATAAAGTAGATTGCTCATATTGTGTTGAGGATCAATATCTACTATTAAAATTTTTTTGCGAAATTTTTGTGCGAGAAGTCCTGCTATATTAAAAGTAATTACGCTCTTACCTGTTCCACCCTTTAGGGCTGTGATGGCTATAATTTTCATAAAATTAATCTCCTTTTTTAGATATTATACAAATATTATAACATTATATAAAACTTAATGCAATATATTTTATATTAAATTATATGTAATGTTTTAGAAAATATACTATCAAATGTTATATAAAATGATAAATATAATATTATATAAAATAACAGTTATTATATTATATCAGATGTTTAAATCTTATATTATGTAAGTTTATATTTTAGTTATTAAATTATATATTAAGTAAACAAATTATAGAATATCATATATGTTAGATTATATAATATTTTACAAAACATTATATATGGTGTTTATATAATATAATATTTTATAACAAATGTTTTATAATACATAAACATCAAATATTAAATTATATAATAATACATATATAATATAACATAAAATATAAACGTAAGATATCACATTATATAAAACTTAATAAAAAACGTAATATAATAAGTATGATATAATGTATGATAAAAATTAAGATACAATAATTGTTACAAAATTGTAAAATTATTTTAAAAAATACTTGACAAGGTTAAAACACTCTGCTATACTATTAAGTAGAGAAAGACATATTAACCGAAAGGGGCGATGAATATGTTGGACTTTAAGAATTAAATTAAAAAGAAAGGGGGATAAATAAAGTGACAAAATGTTATAAGGACAGCGAAGGTAATATAATTTGTTCTGACGATTATATATTTCCAGAAGATATAGAATATACTGACAAAAATGATTGGTTTAGAAATGCAGAAGAAGTATACATAGAAATATTAAAAGAAAACACTCGGTATTATAATAATTATATTAGAGGCAAATTTTAAGATTAAATTAAATACATTCACCCTAAAGGGAATAATTGATGTTTATTCGCCCATGAGTGAATAAATTGATTTACTTACTTAAAAACAACTACAATAAATTTAAACGCACGACAATTCACAGGTAAGTATTTACTCAAGAGATGGGTGTTCGTGAGAATTCGGTATGACGTATTTAAAATAACCCTTAAATAGCATATTTTGAGAGGGGTTATGTAGAGAGGTGGAATTAGAAATTATGATTTGCAAAGTTTGTGGTAAAAAGTATACAAGGGAATTATATTATATTAATGTTTGCAGTGATAAATGTTATGATGACAATTATTGGCTGGAAAGAATTAATAATCCTGATGAATTTGTAATTATAGATGGAGTTTGTTATCGTATTGATAAAGATATATTTACTGTTTTTAAAGGATTTGGTGGTAGAAGATTTGTAATTAAATTTATCGATGGAATACATAAAGGTGAAACTGTTGAAACTGATAATTTATGGTATAACGGGAAAGTTCCTGAAGAATTAAAGATTAAATTAAAAGATAATGCGGTGTTTGTGTAGTTAAAACTATGTTTTTATTGGGAGGATGGAATGGATAGATGTCTTAAATATATGTTTTGAAAGGAGGTGATATTATAAATATTAACAGAACAGAAAGACATATTATTAAAAAATCACATAAAATGTGGAAAATGTGCGATGAATTATGTTTTAAATCAAAGAATTTATATAATTACGCAAATTATATACAAAGGCAAAGATTTATTAATAATGAGAATATAATTAAATATAATGAATTGTCTCAACTATTAAATAAACATGAAACTTTTACATCATTAGGATCAAATTCAGCACAGCACACTTTGAAAATGTTAGATAAAACATGGAAATCTTTTTTCGTTGCTATAAAAGATTATTGGAAAAATCCAAGCAGATATTTAGGCAAACCCAATATTCCTAAATACAAAGACAAAAATGGTAGATATGTATGTGTCTTAACCAATTTACAATCGCAAATAAAAGATGGATATTTATATTTTGCATTTAAGCCTTTACAACCATTTAATAATATATTCAGAACAAAAATAAAAGGCAAACACATGCAAACAAGAATTATACCTAAAGGTTCATGTTATGTGTTAGAAGTTGTATACGAAACAGAAGTACCAGAAGTTCTAAAAGAGTCAAAAAATATAGTGGGTATTGATTTAGGATTAAATAATTTTGCTACATTAACTAATAATGTAAGTGCATTACCTATCATTATAAATGGCAAGATAATTAAATCTTATAATCAATATTGGAATAAACGAAAAAGTAATTTATCTTCAGACTTAAAGAAAAGGCATAATCAAAATTGGAGTAATAAACTTGAGACACTTACACAAAAGAGAAATAATAAGATGGAATATTTTATGCATTGTGCAAGTAAGTACGTTATTGATTATTGTATAGGAATAGGATGTGATACAATTGTTATAGGTTATAATGAAAAATGGAAACAAAACAGTAAAATGAGTAGAAAAGTAAATCAAGAATTTATTCAATTACCATATGAAAACTTTATAAATAAACTTAGATACAAGTGTGAAAATCAAGGAATTATACTTATTGATACTGAAGAATCTTATACATCTGGCACATCATTTTTAGATAACGAATTACCAATAAAAGAAAATTATATTAAAAAAAGAAGAATACATAGAGGTTTGTTTAAAAGTAATGGTGATATATTGATTAATGCTGATGTAAATGGTGCTTATCAAATTATTAAAAAAGTATTCCCGAAGGCATTTGCTGACGAGATAGTGGGTGTAGATTTACATCCGATTAGAGTTAATGTTGGTTAAACAATATTATGTACTAATAAACTGGTTTAGTTACACAAACCAGATAAATTAGGAGTTTTATTGAGATAAGATTAAATTAAAAATACGAAGAGTGGAGAGTGAAACTTATGTTAACGTGTTTAATTGGAAATGAAAAAATACATATATTTGATTACAAAAGAGATACATTAAAAGAATGGAGTAACAAAGGAATATTAAAATGTCCTGTTTGTGGTGAGACTTATGAATATTGTCATGGTGAATTTAATAAACCTTATTTTAGACATAAAGATAAAGTTAAGTGTGAAGATTATTATAGCGAGTCGGAAACAGAAGAACATGAAATTGGTAAAGAATTAATATATAAAACACTGTTGAATATGGAAGGAATTGCTGATTTAGATTTAGAGTCATGGATTCCTGAAACAAAACAAAGACCTGATATATATTTTAAATACAACAATGAAAAATATGTAATAGAATATCAATGTACGCCCATAGCAACTGAATATATTGAAAGACATAGATTATATCAAGCATCTGGAATTAAAGATATTTGGATATTGGGTACAGAGAAATATGATTTAAACTATTATATTAGGGGAAACAAGACAAATGAATTTCATAGAGTCAAGTTAAAAACTATAGAAAGAGAAATTGTTTTTGGCGAAGGTTATAATCTGTGTTATTTTGATTATATAACCAAAAGTTATTATGTATGTAGAAATGGCGTTGATATATTTGGATTAAATGGATTAAAAACGACTTTTAATATTAAATTATCAAAATATTATTATAAATATTTTAAGTTAAATAACTTTATAAAAACGACTCATTCAAGCGTTATAAAGTATAACATTTGTCAATTTATAAAAAGGCAAAAAGTTGATAATATTTTTAATTTAAAAAAAGACATAATTAATCCATTAATATGTTTCAATGTTAATAATCAATCTTATGGTATAGAATATATAAATAGAATGTTATCCGAAGAAGATATTTCTGATATAAAAAATAATTATGAATATAAAAACATTATCCCAATCCTATTATTTAACTCGAATATTTATGAGATAAATAATCGTAATAATGTTTTTTATCAATATCATTATAAATTAATAAACTTCGGATACGTTCCAATAGAAAATAAAATATTAACGCTTAAATATGATGGAGATGAAAGAAGAAATGGATATTTTTCGCAATATTATGTTGGTAGGTATTTAGTTAAAGCAACAGCAATTAAAAATTTAAGTATTAATACATTACTTGATGGGATTTATAAAGGTAAAAAGGCACAAGAAATAAAAGATAATAAAATTACAACAATTAATTCTTAAAGGGGTGACTGAATGAGACAAAGACAATTTCAAACATATAAATTTAATTCGTTAAGACTAAAAGAGTTTGATTATAATGTTACAATTACACCAGAAGAAGCAAAGTTAACAGGTGAAATAGTTTCTTTATTTGATAATCAGATGTTTAGGTCTATACGTCAATTAAAAAATCAAACTATAGATATGAATGAAATAGACGAATTATATAAAGAAAGAGATTCAATAAAAAGAGAACAAAATAGTGATGATAAAGAAATTAAATTAAAAGAAAACAATAAAAAGATAATAGATTTATTGTTTATAGAAGAATACATAACAATTGTAATGGATCATAATTCACATTATAGATATTTATTTAAAAATGGATTAATACTTAATGGTAAAAAATACATAAGGTTTTCGAGTTCGGCAGGACAGTCACGTGTTTCAACGGTTGTTTTTATTGAAGAAGAAATGGCTAAAAAATTAACAGAAAAATTGAACAATGGGCGAAATATGAATTATGAAATTGCTCCTAGTAAATTCAATGCTTATTGGGGTTTAGCATCTTCAGCAACACAAGTAGTAAGAACGCCAAGATTTTGTGTAGTTCCAGATTATAATTCTAATACTAGGGTAAAAGTAAATTGGGTAACAGAAACCTCGTGGGATAAAGATGATATATTAGATGAAATCGAAAAAGACTTTGAATTTAATAGATTTGACGGTATGGGACTAATAACACCCCAAATGGCAGAGAAGTTCGCTTATGATTTAGGATTAGATTATATTCCTGCTCAATGGTGTGTTAGGCAAAACTTTTTAAAAGGTAATTTAGTTACATTTGATATATTAGATTTTTGCGAGAAGAAAAATAATGGTAATTATATAATTACAGATATTTATAATGATAGTATTGATTTAAGAAATATTGATGTTATAATATCTGAAAGTATGTTTAAATTATGGGGAGCATTTGAAAATACAAAAGTATATGCTGATAATTGTGAAAAAAATGGACTACAATGGGGAGTGTCTCTATATACACCAAAAAAAGAAGATGAAAAAAATATATTAAAAATGAATTATCAATATCTTCAAGCTTTAAAATTAAATGAAGATGATATAATAAGAATTTGTAGTAAATTTGTCGACTGGGTAAAAGGTGTATCAAGTGATAATATTTATTATACAATATTATTCTTAATGGGTGTAAATCCCGATATAAAACACTACAATAATGATATGTTTAAGTGTTTAATTGCAGAGCCTAAATTAATTAATGATAAATATATACATAGTAAAATAATAGATTTAATTAAAAAGAAAATAGATAATGCTTGTTTAGGGGATATTTACGTTGATGGTAATTTTCAAGTAATAGTATCTGATCCTTATGCTATGATGCAACATGTTTGTGGATTACCAGTAACAGGGTTATTAGGTAAAGGAGAATATTACTCAAACTATTGGAATGAACGAGATATAAACAAAGTAGCTTCTGCAAGATCACCCCTAACGTATAGAAGTGAATGGTTGTTGCTAGATTTTAAAAATGATGAAGAATTGAATTATTGGTATAAACACTGCTATACAGGAATTATATTAAACGTTCATGGTAGTGAAACTATGAATTACGCAGGGAGCGATTTTGATTATGACATTTTGGCGACTACATCGGACAAAACAGTAATTAAAGGTGTATATACGGATGAATTACCTGTAGTTTATGAAGCTCCAAAACCAGAAAAAAAAATTCCAACGAATGAAATGTTATATGAAGCAGATACGTTTTCGTTTGGTCAAAAAATTGGGGCTATAACAAATAAATCTACTTCTGGTTATGCTTTATTACCACTATTAGATAAAGATAGTGAAGAATATAAAATAACGCTTAACAGAATGAGAATGTGTACTAAATTGCAGTCTGCACAAATAGATAAAAGTAAAATCGGCAAAGAGGTTAAAGGAATACCGAAGAATTGGACTAAAAGAAAATCAATACATGAAAATGATAGTGAAAAAATAGTGGCAGAAAAAGAATTGTTAAACAATATCTTATTAGACAGACACCCTTATTTCTTTATTCATTTATACAGTGACACCAAAAAAAGATATAATGATTATGTTAATGGTTATGATTTAACTTCTAAAAATAAGTTTAAATTATCATTACAAGAATTAATTAATTTAGATATTAAAACAGAAGAACAAGAAAAATTTTTAGAAGCTTTTTATAAATACAATCCAGTGATAGATAGTGATTGTAATATGAATAGGTTATGTAAATATATTGAAGGTGTTGATTTTGACATTAGAAATAAAATAAACATTGATGATAATATAGAAACATATAATTTGTTGTATGAAAAATCCATTGGATATAATGATAAAACATATACAAAAGTAGCAAAGGAATTAAAATTACTTAGAGAAGAAATTTCAAATATGTCAAGATTAGATAAAACACAAACTAAAAATCAATTTAGTGAAGAAAGAAAGAGATTATCTATAAGAATTTCATCATTAGTTAAAAGTAGTCTTAAAAAAATATGTCCAAATAAAGAAGAATTGCTAAATTATTTATTAAAAGCAAGCTATGAAGAAAAAGGATTGCTAGATGTTAATATTTTATGGAATACATATTCTTATGATTTGTTTAGACGATTATTAAAAAGAAATAACTATATTTTAAAATTACCTATTCCAGATAAAAGTGGGGATATAAATTATTTAGGAAGGAAATATTCAGTAAAGGAGATAAATTTAAATGATTAATAAATATACATATGATGAAAAACTCTATGCTGAAACAATTGAAAAACATGGATTTCAAAGTAAATTTTTAAAATATGAAATAATAATCATGTGTAAATATTTTAGAAGTTTAGGCAATACAAGAAGTCAGACAAAAGATTTAATTTATAAATTTTGTGAAGATAATTTATTAGGATTTAGGCGAGAGAATTATTTTCAAATTATAAATCGTGCATTAGAAGTTTCAGGCAAGAAGAATAATAAATTAATAGTTATTAAAAGTGTAAAAATATCCGATAAAGAAATGAATTACATAAAAGATTTACCGACAAGCGATGAAAATAAAAAAGTTGTATTAGCTTTGTTGGTAAAAAACAAACTTGAACGAGCAAAACAAATAATTAATAATGGTAAATACGAAGGATTTAATTACTTTAGTGGAGATAAAGCACAATACGGAGAACTTCATAAAATGGCTAATTTACCCAATAAATGCAAGATTAATGATTGTATTTATGAGTTAGATGAGTTAGGGGTAGTCGAAGCTAAAATGAAAGGTAAAATTAAATTAAAATTTATTGAAGAGATTGAAGAAAGTGATAAATATGATTTAGAAATAAAACAATTTTGGAATATTGGGTTGTACTTTGATAAGTTTAATGGTGATAAAAAGGTTAAGGAGTGTGACGTTTGTGGTGAATTATTTAAAATTAATAGTAATAGAAATAAATATTGCAAAAAATGTGCCAAAGAAATATTTAATGAACAATGTAAATTAAATATGCAAAAAATCAGAGAAAATAAAAATGTTATAAATTAGAAAAATCAATATTTAATTGAAATTTCAATACTTACAAGGCTTGGTAATAACTTTTATATTAGGGAGAGGCTTTTAAGTACGCTTTTTCCTAATAAATTAAAAATTAAATTAAAAAAAGAAGATAAAAGAGGAGATTTAAAAATATGACAAAAAATGAACTAATTAAAGAAGTGGCTGGACAATTAGAAATTTCACAGAAGGATGCAGAAAAATATATAAATGCTGTTTTCGAAGGAATTAAAACTGGACTTATACAAGACGGAAAAGTTGGTATTTACAAAACTATGACTTTAGAGGTTAAGGATACAAAACCATCAAGTGGAGTTATCAATGGTGTCGAGTGGAGCAAGCCAGCAGGAAAGAGAATTGCCGTAAAGATTGCGGATGCTTTTTTAGAAGATGTGGTTGGTGAGTAATTATGATTAAAAATAATATATGTGAAAATTGCAATCATTTATTTGTTTGTAAAATAGCTGATAAACTTGCCCCGTTTTCAGAAGATGCCAAAAAAGATTTAGGTGTTACTATTACAATAAATGAATGCAAAGAATATTCTGAAGTTTAAAATAAATTAAAAAGAGGATAGAAGATGGAAGAAAATATGATGAAAATTAAATTTAGTTTTACAAATCAATGGGGAGAAACTTTTGTAACAGAAAGAGAAGTTCCTGAAGATTTCTTAGATATGAGTGAAATAGAAATATTGAATGATACATATAAGAATTTCTTAAACAATTTAACATTTCCAGTTTACGATAATCAAAAGATTGCAATTGTTGATATAGAAGATTAAAACAGCAGTTTTATCATATTAAAAAGTCCTTAAATGGATAAATATTTAAACAAAAACGTCTGTAATAGGATATTATAGACATTACATATTAACTTTACACTTCAAATGAACCAATTGGATTACTACCTTTTCAGTTAGAATGAAAATTGGGGATTTTGAAGTAAGTTATAATAATTGCTTGCTTATAGTTTGCAGTCAGTAAAGGTTTCACAATGTACCAGATAAACATTGTAGTTACAAATAGGTTTAGTAATGTACCACAAAGAAACATTACATTATCAGCTCATATGGAAGTAACTAAAGACCAAATTTTCATAATTCCTCCTTCGGAACAACTTCGGTTGTTTCCGTATGGGCTGATTTTTAAATTAAATTAAAAGAAAATAAAAGAGGATAATATGATAGAAGATAAAATAAAAAGATTGGGAAATGAAACCGATTTTGAGTATAAACTTCGGTTGTGTTTGCTTAAATTAGATAAAGAAATAGATTTAGATTGGCAAGAAATAGTAGATTTACTTGGATTAGATGTTAGTGCAGACCATTTAAGGAAGATTTCATATGGATTTCATGAAATGAGAAGTTATTTAGACTCTAATGGGGTTGCTACAAGAATATTGTCAATCAGCGATACACATGTACCATTTCAAAAGCCAATTGAAACTTTCAAAGATTACATTGGTAAAGTTGATATTCTTCAATTAAATGGGGATATACTAGACTGTCAAGGTATTTCCAAATTTCCTAAATTATATAGAATTAGTATGATGGAAGAGTTAATAAAAGGCAGACAATACATAATTGATTTAATAAATTACATTAAGCCTAAAAAAGTTGTAATAAATTATGGAAACCATGAAATGAGATTAGGTTCTTATTTGGCTAAAAACTTAGATAGTGATGCTTTAGAATTAATGCCGAATACAGCTTTAGATTTAATCTTCGATGGTTTTTATCACTATGATAAAAGAAATAAATGTAAAACATATTACGAACCTTTAGGAAATGTATTTGATAATATTGAAATAGAATATACTGAAAATTGGCATTGTCAAATAGGAGAAACGATATTCTGTCATCCACAAGCATTCTCATCTGGAATGATGAAAACTGCTGAAAAGGCTATGCAATGGTTTAGAAATGAAGGATATATTTTCAAAAGTCTTGTGATGGGACATACTCATCGTGTTGGCGAATATACCATCGGAAATACAACGATTTATGAGCAAGGTGCTTGTTGTGAAACTAAGAGGAATAATTATTCTGATGGCAAATTACAAAACAGTCAAATAGAAGGATTTTTATACATATGTCAAGATGTTAATGGTGAATTGATTAAAGACAAAACAAAATTAGTTGTTTTAAATTGATAGAAGTGTAATTTTATTATAAATTAAATTAAAAGTTGGAAATAGATATGGACGAGAAAATAAAAGATGATAATGTCCGAGTTATACGTGATTATAAAATTGCTAGTTATTTGGTTTCAAAAGGTTATCGAATTGTGAATATTAAAAAACACAGGGAATTTATTTGTGAAATTACTAATTTACCATGTGATAAAAGAACGGTATTTGCGTTTTTGGTCGAAGGTAACTTTTTAGTAGATTTAGAATATGCAAAGGAATTTTATAATGATTTAAAACGGGACGAATGAAGGAGTGATAAGTTTATGATTGGTGATAATTTTTATTGCTATTCACCTAAGTTAAAAGCAGAATTAAATAATTTGGGATTTAAATATAGATGGTGCGATACTCATAGCATAACCAAGAAAGTTTTTTGGGTTTATATTGTTACACCAGAGTTAAAAAAATATTTAGATAACAGAAAAGGGGCGTAATTAACGTCTTTTTTTATTATAAAAAATAAGTTAAAAGGAGTATTTAATAAATGAGAAATAAAATTTGCGGAATATATTGTATTGAAAATATATTAAATGATAGAAAATACATAGGTCAATCAGTTGATATTCAAATGAGATTTTATGGACATAAAAGCAAATTAAATCGAAATATTCATGATAATCAACATCTACAGTTTGCATGGAATAAATATAAAGAGGATAGTTTTAAGTTTTATATTATAGAAAAATGCGACAAAGATTTATTGAATGAAAGAGAAATATATTGGATAAATTTCTATGGAACTGAAAAGTGTGAAGAGTTATATAATATTGCTGAAGGTGGTTATGCAAATCCATATTCTGGGTTTAACGAAGAAGAAAGAAAAGCATTACATGCGAAACAAGCTGAAAGTCATAGAAGAAATGGTAAATCTAAAGGGGCTAATAGTCTAAATGCTAAAAGGATTATATATTTAAATACTTGCGAAGTTTTTAATTGTGAAAATGAAGCACTTGAAAAATATAATCTTACTCATGGCACTATAACTACTTGTTGTAGAGGCGAGAGAAAAAGTGCGGGTAAACATCCGATAACTGGTGAAAGATTACAATGGTCATTTTATGATGAAAATGAAAGTTATGAAAAACCAGTATATGTTAACGATAGAGCAAGAAAGGTAGAATGTTTAAATACAGGACAAATATTTCCAACATTAACAAGTGCTTGTGAATGGTGTAATTTAAAAGGTGTTAGTAATATAATGGATTGTTGCAAAGGTAAAAGAAAGCACGCAGGAAAACATCCTCTTACAAGAGAATCGTTAAAGTGGAGATATGTAAATTAAATTAAAAAGAAAATAGAAGAGAGTGATAAAATGGCAAACGCCAAAGTTAAGAAACCAGAAAAGATGACTTGTAGCATTTGCGGATTGCCAAAGGCTAAGAGCAATTATTATACGTCTACGAGGAAAGAATATCAAATATCAAATGATGGATATTGCCCTATTTGTAAAAAATGTATGGGTGATATGCTTGTAGATTTAGAAACTCATACAATAACTGTCGCAAGTTTTAAGAAGGTATTAAGCTATTTAGATATGGTTTATATACCTTCTTTGTTTACAGAAATTTCATTGCAAGATGATGTAAATGCTAATAATTTTATAGGTTTATATAAAAAATCATTAAATCTTAAAAAAGAGTGGAAAAATCTTAAATTCGCTGATAGTCCAATGTTTGAAGTAGAACATGAAATTAAGAAGAATGAAACTAAAAAAGAATTATTATTTGAAATTACAGACGATATAAAATTAT
>ENA-UOOI01001925-UOOI01001925.1-fermentation-metagenome-genome-assembly--contig:-NODE-1925-length-19613-cov-7.606299_pt1 | contig 19613 bp, 18 predicted proteins | sample MGYA00245779_ERZ724027 | MGnify/ENA primary metagenome ERZ724027 (study PRJEB28704, sample SAMN03018318) | fermentation metagenome | biome: anthropogenic terrestrial biome; feature: soil; material...
TCGCTATTCACCGCCGTTTCTTTTAATTTTAGTATACCATAAAACGGCATAATTGGCGAGAACTATTTGGCTAAATATCATCGGTACTATACACTAGAATATTTTCTGCCTTACACGTTTTTATCAAACTTTTTATTGTATTTTTGTGAATAATTCATTTCTGCTTAATTATAACTAAATAATAAGTTCATTTTTTCCAAACTGTTTTATTAACAACATCTACATATGACTGAATGATTTTTACAACCTTTATACTGGTAATTTCTTCAGTGTAATCAGGAACCGGGATACCGATATCACCATTCCTATTCATTTCAACTGCTGTTTCAACCGCTTGTAGAACTTGTTCCGTTGTAATGCCCGCTAAAATAAAGTTGCCCTTATCAAGTGCCTCTGGCCTCTCAGTACTAGTTCTTATACATATAGCCGGAAACGGGTGACCCACTGAATTAAAGAAAGATGACTCCTCAGGCAAAGTCCCTGAATCCGAAACAACTGCAAATGCATTATACTGCAGATAATTATAATCAAGAAATCCTAATGGCTCATGCATTTGAACGAGAGGATCGAATATAAATCCTCTTTTTTCAATATACTTTCTACTTCTTGGATGGCAACTATACAAAATAGGCATCTGATACTTTTCTGACAATGCATTAACTGCATTCATCAGATTAAAAAAGTTGACTTCAGTATCTATATTTTCCTCTCTATGAGCTGATAAAAGAATGTAATGCTGAGGCTTGAGATCTAATTTTTTTAGAATGTTAGATGCTTTAATCTTCTCTAGATTATTACGTAGAACTTCTGCCATAGGACTACCTGTTACGTAAGTACGTTCTTTTGCTATTCCTTCATAATTCAGATAACGTCTTGCATGTTCACTATAGCACATATTAACGTCTGCAATATGATCAACAATACGGCGGTTAGTTTCTTCTGGAAGGCATTCATCAAAGCAACGATTTCCTGCTTCCATATGGAAAATTGGGATATGTAACCTTTTAGCAGCTATGGCAGATAGGCAGGAATTTGTATCACCAAGAATTAACAATGCATCTGGTTGTACTTCGCTCATCAGCTTATAAGATTTTGCTATTATATTACCAATAGTTTCTCCCAGGTTATTACCCACAGCATTCAGATAGTAATCAGGCGCACGAAGATCAAGATCTTCAAAAAAAACTTCGTTTAAACCATGGTCATAATTTTGTCCTGTATGAACTAGTATATGTTCAAAGTAAATATCACATTTTTTTATAATAGCCGAAAGACGAATAATTTCAGGTCTTGTTCCAATTATTGTCATCAATTTTAATTTGCTCATCATCAATTTCCTCCCGTTAAATTTTGAAATATCATTAAAACCTTTGTTTTTCCCAATAAATATTACAGTATCTTGATTAATCATACAAATTAGCCACGCACCTGATTAACAATGTCTAATGATAGATAGACAGTTTTTCTATCAAAGCAATTGTATATACCCAATATTATAAATATGGCTGATAATGACCAAACGACTTGTCACACATTCATGAAGTAGGTATCAGGGTTTTCAGGATTAAAGCACTCATTGCACCACATAAACATAATTAAATCTGTTTCACCCTTATTAATAATATTATGTGTATAGCCAGGAGGAATATCAACAACTTTAATATCATCACCACTGACATGATATTCTATTATAGGGTACAGCTGACCTTCGGATTCAAAACCAATCCTTCTAAGCTGAATTAGTCCCTCCCCACTGACTGCAACAAATTTTTCAATTTTACTATGATGCCAATGGTTTCCTCTGATAATGCCCGGTTTAATGATATTGATGGAAAACTGACCAGAACACTCAGTTCTAAGAATTTCCGTAAAGCTTCCACGATTATCCACATTCATACTTAAAGAGTAGGCAAAATCATCTGTTGGCAAATAAGACATATAAGTGCTATATAATCGGTAAGTAAAATTATCTGCCATGTTGGGAATCGATCTTTTTTCTCTGGATGCTTTGAATTCTTTCAGCAAATTTACTATATGCCCCAATGTTACATGAAATGATATAGGTACATAACAAAAACCATTAGAGCAATAATGTTCTTTACCGTTTAATGCTCCTAGCATCTCTTCCACTAAATCATCAATATAAAGGAGTTCTATTTCAGTATTTTCATCATTAACTTGAATTGGTAAATCATTCGCAATATTATAGCAAAATGTAGCTACTGCAGAATTGTAGTTAGGGCGGCACCACTTACCAAAAATATTAGGGAAACGATATATTAATACTTTTACACCAGTGGAATCAGCATAATCCAAAAAAAGTTTTTCTCCTGCATTCTTACTTATTCCATATTCCGAATTGGAAAAACGCCCTTGTAAAGACGCTTGTATTGAACTTGACAGCATAACAGGACATGTATTTTTATGTTGTCTCAGTGTATCAAGAAGTTGATTAGCAAATCCAAAATTACCTAACATGTAATCAGAATTATTAATAGGTCTGTTAACACCTGCAAGATTGAAAACGAAGTCTGCATTGCTGCAATAATCATCTAAATCCGCCTGTGTATTATCAATATCATATTCATAAATATTTAAATCATCTGGGTTCGTACATCCATGGATTTTATGTATGGTATCTTTTCCATCACGTATATTTTCGAATGAAGCTATTAAATTTTTACCTACAAACCCCTTTGCTCCTGTAACCAATATGTTCATAATAATATTTTCCTTTAATATATAGTGATTGTGATTCAAAACAGAAATAAAGCAAAACACAATCCAGGACAAAAAGCTACATATATCTACATCTTTTTGAGTGCTTTTTTCACATAATCCGTAGTTAAAATTTTATTAACAGTTCCATCTACATCAAGCCTATTTGTGTTATGGCTAGTATATGATTCATCTGCTTGAGTTTGGACTTTCCCATCAACGAAAAATTTATCATAGTTCAAATCACGGCTGTCAGCTGAAACCCTATAATACCCACCCATATCTTCGCTTCTGATTTTTTCTTCCTTAATCATAAGTGTCTCATACAATTTTTCACCGTGTCTTGTGCCAATAACTCTTGTCCCCGTATCGCCAAAAAGTTTTTGAACAGCCTTGGCCAAATCGCCAATTGTGCTAGCATCCGACTTCTGAACAAACAAATCACCAGGTTTTGCATGTTCAAAAGCAAACATAACCAAATCTACCGCTTCATCAAGATTCATAAGGAACCTCGTCATATTTGGATCTGTAATAGTAATAGGATGCCCTGCTCTTATTTGATCAATAAAAAGAGGAATAACACTTCCCCTGCTGCACATAACATTACCATAACGAGTGCAGCATATTGTTGTTTTGCCTGCTGCTACGCGAGCATTTGCACTTACCACTTTTTCCATCATAGCTTTACTAATTCCCATAGCATTAATAGGATAAGCCGCTTTATCTGTAGAAAGACATACTACTTTTTCCACCCCAGCTTCGACAGCTGCGTGAAGTACATTATCAGTACCTTCTATATTTGTTCTTACTGCTTCCATAGGAAAAAACTCACAAGATGGAACCTGCTTTAATGCTGCTGCATGAAATATATAGTCTACTCCATGCATCGCATCTTTGACTGATTGAATATTACGAACATTGCCTATGAAGAACTTGACTTTGCTACAATATTCCGGAAACTCAACCTGTAATTCATGGCGCATATCATCTTGCTTTTTTTCGTCACGGCTGAATATACGAATTTCACCTATATCTGTATCCAAAAAATGTTTTAATACTGTATTACCAAAAGAGCCAGTACCACCGGTAATAAGTAATGTCTTATCTTTAAAAATTGTGTTCATAAAAATCACTCCTTCGTGCTATTATTTATATGAAAATACTATACATACTCATGTACTTTCTATTCTAAACTATTTTCTTACTATTTAATGATTTTTTCTTGGCTGGTACTCCATAGGCAAGACTTTTTGATGGAATATCCCTCGTTACCACACTGCCTATACCAATCATACTGCTTTCGCCAACAACTACACGATTAAGAACAGATGAATTTACTCCTACCCATGCTTCTTCTTTTATTATAGCAGAACCACATAATATTACGCCAGCAGTAATAACAGCTCCATTTCCAATATATCCGTTATGTCCTATATATACAAGATTATCTATCATAACGTTTTTACCAATATATGTAACACCCTCAAATAGAGAATTACAGGCTGTAACATTATCACCTATATACGCTCCCACACTAACCAATATGCCACCGCAATGCCTTATTCTTCTGTTTTTATGATTTGATTGAATAATCTGAAATCCTTCCGCGCCAATAACCGTGTTGCATCCAATTGTAACATTATCCTCTAATATGGATCCGCTTTTTATTACACTATTCTCACCAATCTTTACATTGTTTCCAACTTTAACACCTTTTTGAATTACAGCAGTTCCAGCGATGTTACAATTGGCGCCAAAGGAAGTTGGTTCATTATTAATACCATAAAAGTCTGTTTTATCAATTAAAAAATCATGTATATTATAAAATACGGTTTCCGGATTAAAAGATATAATAAATGTCATAGACCGGCCCTTTGTTTTTATTAATTCTTCATAAATTGATAGATTCTCACTCGATACTACCAAACATTTTATAGCAGTATTTTCATTAATTATCTCTACATATTTTTCGTTTGTAACATAGGATAATGCATTTTCATATTGAGTCGTTCGATTACACAATGCTAATGTATTAATTGAAATATCAGTACCAATATAGTTCAAGCCAAGCTTTGTACAAATATAACTAATCTTAATGTTTCTCTTCATAATTTTTACCCCTACTCCATCCACCAGCCGCATGGTAATGCAACAAAATGGCTATAAAATTCATTTACACCAGGCAAATCTGATTGATCACCAAATACAGTATAGATATTATTATTTATATGAACACCGGATGCATAGTAACCTTCATTACGAAAATCAAGAATTGCCTGTCGCTTATTGTTTACTAATATCCCGTAGACCCAATAATTGGGATGTATTTCATTTCTACCTATTGGTACGATAGTGGATCTTTCAGAAAACATTTCATCCCATTTTTGTGCCTGAGCTCTTTGCCTCTCTATTATCGCTTTTATTGAATCCATTTGACACAATCCAATATAGCCATTAATATCACTCATGGTCGCACTATGCCCAACTAAATTAATATCGCAATTAGGACTTATTTCACCAATATCATCTCTAAAGATATCCCTATTGATTCCACAATCACGTACAAGAATACTTTTTTCATATAATTCTTTATTATTAAAAATTATAGCACCACCGTCAATTGTTGTAGGAATACGTACTGCATTAAAAGAAAATATTGTTATATCTGTTCCACAGCTACCAATCTTTTTACCTTTATAAAGACTTCCAAATGCTTCTATACCGTCATCTATTATAGGTATGCCATACTCTTTTCCTATCTTATTAATTTCGTCAATATATCCTACATATCCACAAAAATGATTATGAATTATAGCTTTTGTTTTATTTGTAATTTTTCTTCTAACATCATCTGGATTTAATGTACCTGTAATTGGATCTACATCCGCCCATTTTATTTTTATTCCATAAGAAGCAAATGGTTGTGTAGATGCCAAGCACGCCATTGGAGAGGCAATCACTTCATCTTCATATTTTATGTCTAGTGTTGATATAACTACCGCAATTGCCATATTAAATGAATTGGTAACTTCAACTTGACTTGTTTGGAAATAATCTGCTAGTTTTTGTTCAAATGCCTTGCTGTACTTTCCATATGCTAAACTTCCAGAATGTAATATCTCATTTAACAGTGGAAGTTCTGGTATGTGTGGCTTAAAAAGAGGTAACATCAGCATGCCTCGCTTTCTCTACCATCCTAATTTAATATTATCTACAATTTGTTCTCTTATTTCATCATCAACCCACCATCCACATGGAATATGAACAAATTCTTTGTAAAATTTATCTAATGCTGGGAGATCACATCGTGACTCAGCAAATAAACTATGAGTATCGCTACGATGGTGAAGCGGTGAAGCAGTGATTCCTGCATCATTCATCATTTTGATAAATTCGTCTCTATTCTCAACTCTCAATGTATATAACCAATATGAAGGTTCAGTATTTTTATAATACGGTATCAGTGTTATACCAGGAATATTTTTAAGCGCTTGATCATAGAATTTACCATTATTAATATACCTTCCAATAACCTTTGACATATGTCTTAATTGTACACTTCCGATAGTGGCTGTAACATTATTCATTCCATATTTATATCCAGCCACCTTGATGTCATTTTCTAGTCGTGGTATTTTCTTATCAAGTCCAAACCATTTCAGTTTTCTTGCCAATGCAAGTTTTTCTTCACTTTTAAGTGCAAGAGCTCCTCCATCTACAGTAGTCATATGTTTTATTGCTTGAAAAGAGAAGCAAGTATACTCTGAGTTAGATCCTACCGCTTTCCCATTATATTTACTCCCCAAAGCATGAGCTGTATCTTCAATAATTGGAATGTTATACTCTTTTGAGATTTCATTAAATTTATCCATATCACATACCATTCCAGCATAATGAACAAGCATAATTGCCTTTGTTTTATGCGTAATTTTCTTTCTAACATCAATTGGATCCAATAATCCGGTTCTAAAATCAACGTCTGCCCAAACAATTTTTGCACCCGTAAGTGCTATAGTAGTATTTGTAGGTTCAGCTGTCATCGCAGTACTTATTACTTCATCACCCGGACCAGCACCAATTAAAGTCAGTGCAATATGTAAAGCTGCTGTACCTGAATTAAGACATAATGTCAAATGATTCTCTATGTAGTTTCCAAATTCTTTCTCAAATTTATATACTGCTTCTCCTTCAGCTATATAACCACTATATAATATTTTTTCGATTTCGGGCATCATTTCATCTCTCGGTGCTATATATGGTTTTACTAGCGGAATCATGTTATTCATTCTCTTTACCTCCTGGTTTTTAACAAATGATATATTTTAGGACTAATTCTAAACACATAAGAACCAATCCTAAATTTTAAAGGCTCATTTAAAAAGACTTTATTCTTTCTTAAAATATGAAATATCCCTTTAAATTTATCGTTGATGCTTTTTAAATCTATCTGCTCCTCCAATGAATGTTCCTTAATCTCATTTCCTATAAAAATAAGTAATTTCAAATATTTTAATTGAATAAAACCTTGTAATTCCATAAAATTATTATGTATATAATTATACATAAACTCATATTGATTAAAACATTGATTCACAAAATCCATTGTTATAGTACTTCTAGAAACGCTTCCACCCCTCACAAATATATTATATAAAGGAACATCAATACAAACTAATTTTTCGCAATTACCTAGCAATTGAATAATTGTTGTTTCATCCACCCCAATGTTATTACCAATGATCTCTACATTGATAAACAGCTCCTTTCGAAATGTTCTCATGGCGACTGATGGCATCCTTATCTTATCAAAATAAGCTCTTAATATATTCTCAGCACCAACAATAGTCTCATTTTCGGATTTCTCATATCCTATCACAGCACCCTTTTCATCAACTTTCCTCATTCCAAATTGAACAGCATCGGTATTCTCAACGCGAATTATTTCAGCAAGAATGCTTAGCATACCATCCTCTACATAATCATCACTATCTATGAATACTACAAAGTCTCCGTCAATATTAGCTAACGCAGCTTTCATTGCCGATGCTATTCCACCGTTTGTTTTATGTATTGCACTGATTCGAGAATCTGACGCAGCAAAATTATCTATAATATCCCCACTTCTATCTACTGAACCATCATTAACTAAAACCATACGCCAGTTTCTATATGATTGATGAATAATACTTTCCACACACCTAGAAAGATATCTTTCCATATTATATACGGGAATTATTATATAAAAACTTACATTGTCCGTTTCTAACATATCCACTCAATTCCTTTCAGCGTTTGGCATTTACAAAAGCCATCAGTTTCTTAATATTGTCAAAATACCTTGCATGCTCATAAATCCAAGATTCATCCTTATCCCACCATCTTAACTCCAGAAGCCAATCAATCTCACTTTTTTCAAAACGATAGCGGATAATTTTTGCTGGTAATCCGCCGACAATTGCATATGGAGGAACATCTTTTGTAACCACTGCATATGAAGCAATGATTGCACCATCACCTATTTTTATTCCGTTTTTAATCTTAACACCTTTTCCTATCCAAACGTCGTTTCCTATAATTGTAAACCATTTCTTAGCTACATCCGCGAAAGAATAGTCATCAAACAACTTCTCTTTAGTGTATTGTTTACCAAAGAAAGGAGTAGAGCGATAAAACGCAGGATATGTGCTAACGAATACCGAAGAAGGATGATTGCCTAATATTAATTCAACATGATCGGAAATTGAGCAATACTTACCAATCTTAGTATTAGGGAGGCTGCAATGGTCAGCCACATAGGTCATAAAACCTATCTCACTTCCTATAATTGAAGTATGAGCCCATATCTTATTCTTCCCCTCAAAAATTGTATCTGAATCTAATCCTGTGCTAATATCAATTTGGCAGTTATTCTGTCTATTAATCCTCTTTGTACGAAGAGCCCAGCATATTCTTCTAATATAGTAATTGATTCTTCCAATCAACATTTACCCCTCCTAAAATGATTTTTTATCCAATCTTTTTCTGAATTGTTAAAGGCAAATAAATACATAATTAGAACATAACTAACGCTAACGGTAATAACTTCTACTCCAATCATAAACCAACTTTTTGCAGAAATCAAATAACATTCTATTACGCTAACTATAAATGCTATTAGCATTGGAATAAGTAATTTTAAATATGTATGCTTTAGAAATTTTACAAGTCTAATATTTAGATATTTTTTATAAAGATACATCATTGTTATTGCTCTAAAACAATATGAGATTCCTATAGCTACAGCCGCACCAATAATACCTATTGTAGGCACCAGAAACAGCTCCAATAAAATGTTGATTATTGCCATACATACATTTACAAGTGCATGTTCTCTTACACGATTTATCGCTGTTAATGAACTTGCTGCTATAGTCATTGGCCAAATGAATATATTAGGAATGATTAACAAAATAGCACAATAGTATGCCATTCTATAATCCATTCCCATCCAAAGAATAATAAATTCTTTACCTACACTAATAAAACCTATTATAATCAGACCTAAGATAAAAAGTTGAATTCTTCCTATTTTAATCATTAAATCTGTTAGCTCATTTTTTACATTATCACCAGTTAATATTCTGGATACTTTAGGCAAGAACATAGAACTCATAACATTTCCTAATGAATAGCTATATCCTTCAATTGTAGCTGCAACACCAAATACGGCCGCTCCAATCGAACCAATAAATGCACCAATAATTGAAGGTGTTAAATTATATATAAATCTTTGCGCCACCACCATAATGGTTACCCAAATAGAAAAGCCAAAAATATCTTTTATAATAATTTTGTTACGATATAATAGATTAATATGTAGAGTAATATTTCTTTGTACTAGCAGTAATTTAATTAAAATAATAAATAAATTAACTGCTGCATTAATTGTTACTATTGCATACAATCCATACCCTCTATAAATTGCTATAATAGTTAGGCTAACAGTTAAAACCTTACTGATTATTTCACAAATATTAAGACTTATAAACTTTTCATAGGATGTAAGGATACTATTTAACGGAATGAAAGGAAACGAAATTATATTAAAACATGCTACTATAATATAAACAATGCGAAAACTTGCAATCTCATCTGGTGTTAGATTTACATATACCACATCAATAAAAAAATAAACCCCAACTAGAACAATTAGAAGTATCGCATCAATAATTAAATACAATTGAATAGAAACATTAATAAGTTGATTAATTTTATCATTTTTTCCTTCGGCACGATATTGTGAAATATATTTAGCAATAGCTGTACTTATACCAAAGTCCATAACAAACATACTTATTAATGATATTGCGATTGTATATAATCCATAGTTATCAGAACCTATATTTTGAATAATCCAAGGTGTAAAAATAACACCTGATAAAATGTTTATTGCAATTGCAAGATACGAAATTAATGTACCATATTTTATTTGCCTTCTACTATTAGATTCTATATCATTTAAATACATCGCATTTTCTCCTTACACTCTTTCTCTCTGCCAATCTATTTGACTTTTCACCACAAGTGCAGGATTACCTGCGTAAATCACTCCATCTTTTCCATCACATTTTCCAGTACAGATTGCTCCGGCTCCAACAATAGAATTATTTCCCACTATTGAGCCTTTATTAATAATCACTTGCGTACCAACCCAGACATGGTCTCCAATAAGAATATCCTTAGATGGATTTATTCTTACATGGTTTTGGTCTAAAATGGTATGTCCATCTCCACTTGAAATATAAATATCTTTCGAGAACATACAATCTTCACCAATTGAAACCTTTGTACCCTCAATTGCCGATATATCGGTCTTACCATGAATAGTGGTTTTATTACCAATATATATAACATTTGAATCATTTTCCGTATGTAAAGTAACTTCATATAGGCTTACATTACTGCCTATTGTAATTGTATTAGCATTTCCTGATAAAATAAATTTAGCACTATTTAATCTGCAATTATTCCCTATAATTATCTTATTGCATTCTCCCTCAGAAACAATCTTTATCTTATTAATCAACGTTGATTCTCCTAATGAAAAAGTTACGCCTTTCCTATATGAGTATATCAATCCATTCTTAAGCAAATTATAAAGCTTACAACTTAAAATTCTTATTGTTCTGTGAGATTTTATGAATTTTTTTAACATTCTCACTTCTCCTTCATAAAAACAGTGTTAACAGTTTATATTTTATGCCAATCTCACGAGTTGCAAATATAAATTTTTTATTATCTTTTAAAAATTTTAGCATTTTTTTATATTCTTTATTATACTTTATTCTATTCCTCCACAAAATTCTAATTGTTCCACATGAAAAGGTAGTTGCTTTACATAACAGTAATCTAGAATATTGTGGATAAAGCTTTTTTGCCTCTTGATAACGATCTTGGAATTCCAGTGCACGTTCATATGAATTAACATAATTCTTCGCATATACAAACGATGTGCTATCATCTCGGATTGTATAGAAATATAATTTTTCACTTGTAGAAACTTCTTTGTTAATTTTAGGTAAAAGCGAACGCATAAAACGCATATCTTCGATTGTTTTACTGTAAGGAAATCGACTTTGGCCAACAACTTCCCGTTTAAATAACCTATCAGTAACATGCCCTCCCCATATATCTTGAAATAGCATTCCAAAAAATTCTTCCTTTTCTGTTATCTTTAATTTTATCTCTCGAATAGGCTCTTCTGCCTCATCAGAGCAATCATCACACCTTGCTACATCAGCATTAAATTCCAAAAGATACTTATGTAATTTTTCATACATTTCAGGATAAATCCAATCATCATCATCAACAAATCCTATAAAATTGCCAGTTGCATGTTCTATCGCAAAATTACGCGCACTGGCTTGTCCACCATTTTCTTTATGATAAACCACTATGCGTTCATCTTGTTCTGCATATTTCAAGCATAATTCATAAGATGAATCCGAAGATCCATCATCAACTAAAATAATTTCCAAATTCTTATAAGTTTGATTGCGTATGCTATTCACACATTTATTCAGAAAATTTTCGGCATTCCAAACAGGAACGATAATACTTATCTTATCCATGTATTTTATTCCTTTTCAACTTACGTTTTATTATATTCCCTATATCTCCAACTTTTCCACGAATCAACAATAGAAATATATGTTCTATCTTCATAGATAATTGATCCAATTTATTATAACAAAAATGTCTTTCATATGCTCGCTCATATCGGCTATCCCTCATCACATATTTGGGATGCTTTAGCGGAAATTCCAATTCATGTGTCTCCATAAAAAACAAACGTCTTAACTTATGTGGCATAGTTTGTAAAGAATTACCTGAATGTGTTGCTTCATCAACTATACCTATATTTTTTATTAAATTAAACTTAGGAGTAATAGCAACTCGGCTTGCCAATATCATAGAAGTGGCAACAGCGTACTCCCATGAATAAATACCATTAATCTGCCTATTTAATTTTAAATTAGTGTTCCCTCGTTTAACGAAATCATGGAAACACGAAGGCAAGCAGTTTTTAGTAAAATGTTCAATTGCACTGCAATCATCATTGTTTTCTATAAATGAACAATTAGCCCATTTTTCAACATCTTGCCATACCCTTTGCCATGTTCCCCATGCACACCCAGCATTAATTGTTGAAAAGTAATAGCTATCTTTACAAAATTTATTAACACCAAACCTTTCTATTCCAGAAACCATCTGAATTCTTTCATCATCCTTATACCTTTCCAGAATTTCATTCATAAATTTAAAAAAACTTTGGTTAGGAACTGAATCATCTTCTATAATAATAAGTTTATCGACATATTCAAACGCCCACGAAATAGCTGTATATACACGAGGATCACATGTTAAATTTGTATCCGAATAATTTTTATAAATATCACAATCCCAATCTATATTTTCAACTATTTTTCTGCACTTAGTTATATTAATAACATCAGATTGAACACCTACCCTTGCTCCATCCTGAGCCAAAAAAAGTTTTTTTGGCTGTGCCAATCTTATTGCTTTAAAAACTTCCTGTAAAGTATTCACTTTATTGAAAAATATTAGTAATACACCAATATCATTATGCATCCGTTTCATCTCCTAATATTTCTTTATACAACTTAATATATTTACTTATATTCTTGTCTTTATCAAAATTTGCTTTAGCATAAGCAATACAAGCATTAGAATATTGAGCTTTTCCTCTCTTTTGAATAATATGTATTGCCTCAGCCATCGCTTTAATATTACCTTTTGGAATTACATAACCACATCCCTCTCCTACAATTTCAGGATTTGCAGTAGAATCAAAACATATTACTGGTGTTCCACAAGCTAGCGCTTCTGCAGAAACTTTGCCAAATGACTCCTCATATGACATTGTAACAAACACGTCAGCAGCAGAATAGTATTTCGCCAATTCTTCAAAGTTGTTTAAACTACCTGTAAGAATAATATTCTTTTGCTTTAGTCTCAAATTACCATAATCGCCAACCAATACAATTTGAATACTATCATCGAGTTTCTTAGCCAATTCAACAAACCTATCTATACCCTTAGATTTATCCCAAGTAGTAGCCACTCCAAGAATTATAAGTTTATTCGGAAGCTTTAACTGTTCTTTACATTTTTTTGAGTCTAACAATTTGAATGTATTAAAATTAACCCAGTTATAAATTCGAATAATTTTTCTTGCAGATTTTAAAATCGATTCCCGCGCTTGATCCGTAATCCAATCAGATACACCGATTACATATAAATCATTTATATCATGATATAAGTGATTTTTATCTCTCCACATTTTTCTAGTCTTATCAAAAATCCAACTAACATTTTCATCCCGCAATTTAGGGCAATTGCAGCAACCGCTTTTCCATTTATAGCAATTAATATCAGTATAATGACAGCATTTTCCGGTATAGAACCAACAATCATGAAGGTTAAGTACAATCGGTATATTTACAGTTGATAGATACGAAAACAACATTCTAATATTTAGGTAGTTAGAATGAACATTATGAAAATGTACAATATCAGGTTTTAAGTTATTTATATAGCGAATTAACTTTCTAGTGCCAAATGTTGAAAAATATCCTTGTAATCCAAAAATTCTTGATAATAGGGCATGTATTTTCTTTTCAAATGAATTTCCTATTATATAGCCATCCGCAGCTTTATCTCCAGTTGAATATGCAACATAGCCTTCATAACCATCCTGATATAAGTGTTCAATTAATTCTGCACAGTTTTTTCCTGTACTTCCCAATCCGTATGTAGAATTAATCATTAAAATCTTCAATTTTTCACATCCCTCACTGCCACATAAACTGATATGTTATGCCTGTTTTTAATAAAAGTCCAATTAAGATAAGATAAAATATTCCTTTAAGAATGCTTCTTTCTTTTTTTATAATAAGATTGAAAAACTCTGGTATTAATAAAACAATAAATATAATATAATAATAACTTAATCGTACAAAAATAGGAATTACTAAAGATAATTCGAGTAAAAACATTCCAATTACAACCGCATTTATATAGATATTTATATTGCTATTAATTTTTTTCAATCTATCATAAAAGAATAAACTAAAAAATACTATAAGAGTAATCAATAGGAACAAATTATATGGTGGTAAATCTGTTGATGCACCGTATTTAGCATAAGTCCCCATTAAAAAAATAGAGGCTATTTTTGATTTTAAAATAAAAATTATTCCAAATAATATCGGTACACTTATTTCATATGTCATATCAATTTTAATATTGTATAAGAAATAAAAAGGTAAAAAGATCAAACTTGTTTGATGAAAAAAAGAAGCAATAAATATTATTAATAAAAACTTTAAAAGTTTTCTTTTTCGTATGAATTCAAAACCAATAAAAACGCATAAAATAGTTGCCAAAGTCTGCCTAATGCCTGTTAATCCAAAAAAAGCAAATAAAAAGCTCGCAAATATAACGTAACTCATACAATAGTCATTAGAATACTTATAAATAAAAAAAGAAAATCCTATCATAAATAATATTATTATAAAAAATAAGTAAACTCTATATGATGGGCAAACGCTTGTAAATAGTTTACTAAAAGCATAATAGCCCATATCTCTATTTTCATAGGTTCCTCTATTAGTAAACATTCCAATAAAATTATCCAACATAACTTTCCATGAAATTGTCGCATAGTAATTAAATAATTGTTCATAAACAATGGTGTCAGCGCCAATATTAATATCACGTAGACCTGATATCAAAACAAACTGTATGCTCACAATCCAAATAAACAACTTTTTATATGAGTTACCAAGTTTGTTTTTTAGAATTATAAAACTTTCTATGAGAATCAAACAAATATTTAGAATATATATATACATTGTAGTCTCTCCTATGAGTGGGTATTATTCCTTGCAATTTCTATTAAATCTGCTTGTAAGGTGCCTCTAATTTTATTAATCTGATGATTGCTCACTCCACATTGCCATGACTTTTTAGCATAAGATTGAATTATGTTGCGATTAGCTAAAACATATGAAAGTACTCTTAAAACATCGTCTTCATTTTCAATAATAATAGCAGCATCATTCCTTCTTAAATATTTCATAGAAGAGCACCCAGGATGCCCTATAGCTAGAATACATTTTTGTTGGGCAAAGTAATCAACTAATTTAGTTGAAAAAGAAAGTCTTGTTGTCAGCCTTTCTTTTAAAGAGAATGCTTCCACATGTAACAATATATCAGCTGTTTTCTGTACTTCGCTGACTTTTTTTGCAGTTACATCTCCACAAAAAAAAGTTATACCTTCAACAGATAACTGTTTAATCTGACATTTTAATAGTGGTGTTGCAGAGTAAATAAACAATTGCATTCTAATCCCATTTATGTTAATTCTTTTTAAACTTCTACATAATAATGCAACTGTTCTCCATCGTCCTCCATATAGATTACCTGTATAAACAATTTTTATTGGATCTCCAATTTCTTTTATATCAAATGAATCATCGAAATTATACCCTTTATACAAAATGCTACAATTTTTTTTAAATATGGCTTCATATTCTTTGGACTGTTCATACGAAATTGTATATATCTTGGAACTCAATGCTATAACTTTTCTTATCTTCCTTCGTTGCAGAAAACGATCAATCCAATAAAAAGGAGAAAGAGAAAATTGTTTAAGCGAATATACATCATCCCATGTATAAACTACTAGAGGTTTTTTCAAATGGTTTTTTAAGAATATTATGACATCATTTAAATATAACCTATCTTGTAGTTGAGCAAATATTAAATCCGGTTTAAATTCGTCAACAAATTGACATAATTCGTTTTCTTTCCACTTCCCGGTCTTCCAAATACAGTTTCTTATCCAAAAGAATATTTGAAAGCGAAGTATCCTAGCTAAATTGTATATCTTCCGTTCTCTTTTATTAATAACCACATCGCTTTGAGATTTGCTTTTATCTTCTACATGACCTGCAACCATTGAATTGTCGAATATACTTTTTAAGATTAGTTTTTCAGAGATTTGATAACATCTATCGGTAATTGCAGTTTGAGATTGTCCTTGCTGACAACATACATTTGCCAAACAAATATCATTCATGTCACTAAATATATTAGAATATGAATTTCCCACATTATTATCATCTCTAATTAATGTTTCTGTTATCAATAGTATTCGCATTGTATTATTATCTCCTTAACAATGACATGATTAGCCCGGCAAATGGGATGTTTTTTAAGTCAATACGGCAAATTGCACAAAATTCCTTATAAAGTCATAGCTGAAAATTCGAGAGGAACATAGTTTTTAATGATTTTCAACATCTTTTAGGTGAATATACAGTTTTTGAATGATAATGTTTTGTGCATTTTTTTGAATTTTTTAAATAGGCTCATTTGTCGGATGAATCATGACATAATTGAAAATTGGACAGTTTGCAATTCGAAAATAAAACATATGTATGGTATATTTTCTCTAGTCTTAATAATCTCTAGTACATTTTATATATCAATTCCATCTCTAGAAGTACGTTCTCCAGAGAATATTTTTGCACTAACTCAAGGCTCTTTCTACCAAACTTGCCTCTTAATTTAACATCATTATAAAGTCTTTCTATCAAAGCAGAAAACTCTTCAGAAGCATCAAGGCTTACGACATACCCATTCTCTTCATTTTTTACCAAGTCACTATTACCTCTTATATCTGAAACGACAAGGGGCAATCCTGTTGCCATCGCTTCCATAACATTAACTGGCAATCCTTCTTGTCTTGATGTTGAAATTGCTACATCTGAAAGTAACATTAGGTTGCAAATATCATTTCTATAACCTAAAAGCTCTACCTGATTATCTACATTAAATTCAATAATTAGTTTTTTATATTGTTCAAATAAACTGCCAGTCCCTACCAATAAAACTTTGAAATTAGGAATTTTGCTTTTTAGTATTCTGGCTACATTTATAAGTAAGTCCTGGTGTTTCCTATAGCTTAGCTCGGCAACATAAAGTAAAATAAATTCATCTTCATTATAACCATACTCTTTACGTATTTGACTCTTTTCCTCTGATACTTGAGGTTTAAAATTACATAAATCAATTCCTACACCATGAACCCATTTTATGTTATTAGCTTTAAAATGCTTTTTTATGGCTGTGTTGTAATCTTCTTCATTAATAGTAATCAAGCAATCAGTATATTTAGACAACCATTTTTCTATAGGATAATATAATATCCAATTTTTTAATGGTGCACCTTTATAAAAATGAAATCCATGTGCCGTATAAATAACTTTTGTATTCGTAGACTTTCCTGCTAATCTTCCACAAACACCTCCAATAGGTGAATGGCAATGAACAAACACAAACTTATTTTTTTTCATCAAATCATGTACTTGAATATATGCTTTTTTATTGTCTAATAATCTTGTAACATCCCTCTTAAAATCTATCTGGTGATATAATACATTTAATTCCAGTAACTTATTTTCTAATAGTTTTATTTGTTTTTCCGGACAAGTGCTACCCTCTTTAAAATTACATGCCACATGGACTTGATAACCCATTTTAATTAACAATTTTATATTAGGCATAATAAATTGATCAATCATTGATGCAACGGATGTTAATATTAAAACTTGTTCTTTCACCACCAATCCCCGCCCTCCGTCAGCATAATTGTTTCTTCAAATTTCCTTATTCGGTAGTCCCCCTTATCGTAGTTACTCATAGACTTCTCATAAACCAAATTACCAAATACTTTATTTATAATTTCAATTTCAAACATCCAACTTATAATGGGATTAAATACCTTTGTCATTCGAACTTTCTTTCCGTGAACTTCAGCAATCATCCTTACCATCTCACTTGTCTTTACATACTCTTTGTTCTGCGGAAAGAACAAGCCACTTTCTTCGTAATCAATCATTAACCTAATAAACTCACAGAGATTATCTATATGAAGCATGCTGCGCTCATTATCGATGTCAGGAAATACAGGTGTTTTCTTCGCCAGATTTGCTAGTCTTGGATAGTTTCCTTTTGATTCTTTTCCATAAATCATTGGTGGCCTTAGTACCACAATCTTAAAATCATCATCACATAAATGCATGATGCCTTCTTCAGCCTGTAACTTACTATTTCCATAAAAGTTACTAGGTGATGGTACTGTGTTCCTATCAATTATTCGTTTACTACTGCCATCACCATACACAATGATACTACTCATAAATATGAATTGTTTCACACCTTCAGCTTTGGCTTTCTCTGCAGTCTCAATAGTAAGGTCTCTGTTTACTTTATAATAAAGTTCTTTCAGTTTTGGATCTGAAGATACGTGTGCTATCCCTGCCACATGAAACACAGTATCATACCCTGAGAAATCTTTCTCTTTCCAAGACACATCTTTCATATCAATAGTATCAACACGATATTTATCAGGTTCCCTCATGAGCCAATTTTCTAATGAAGTTCCTATATAACTATTTTTACCAGTGATTAATATAGTTTTCATTTCGTCACTGTCTCCTCTATCTTTGTATTTCTTACAACTGATGTCACATCAGAAGGCAGACTTGCACTACTAACAGTTTTCTTACTCTTCATACCTGTTCCGCCTTCAACAAAACCATCTGACCGTAACACACTAAATATTGTTCCAAAGAAACATCTTATATCAATTAGAAAGCCTATCTTCTTTGCATATTCCCCGTCCAATCTAGCTTTCATTTCAATTGGCAGTTCATCTCTACCATTAATCTGCGCCCATCCAGTAAGACCCACTGGTACATCATTAGCACCATATTTGTCTCTTTCTACTATCAGATCAAACTGATTCCATAGCGCTGGTCTAGGACCGATAATACTCATATCCCCTTTTAAGATATTGATAATCTGCGGTAGTTCGTCCAAGCTTGTTTTTCTTAAGAACTTGCCAACCCTAGTGATCCATTGATCAGGATTATCTAATAGATGTGTTGGAGTATCTCTAGGCGCATCAATTTGCATAGTACGAAATTTTAATATGTTAAAATGACTTTTATGTATTCCAACCCTTTTTTGTTTAAATAGAATCGGACCTTTCGAATCAAGTTTGATAGCAATAACTAATAATAAGAAAACAGGAGATAATGCAATAAATCCTAATGAAGATAATATGATATCCATCAATCTCTTGATTTTCAAATAAACCATTTTATATACGCCTCCTGTTTACCGTTAATTCATTTGTTTCTTATTGACATAAGTCGGTACGATTTCTTTGATCATTCTTCTTATCTCCGTAGGTTCTGTTTGACATACCTGCTTTAATTCTTCCAACTGCCTTAGGAATTTTTCCTCATCAATTTCAATCG
>ENA-UOOI01001926-UOOI01001926.1-fermentation-metagenome-genome-assembly--contig:-NODE-1926-length-19604-cov-3.673896_pt1 | contig 19604 bp, 20 predicted proteins | sample MGYA00245779_ERZ724027 | MGnify/ENA primary metagenome ERZ724027 (study PRJEB28704, sample SAMN03018318) | fermentation metagenome | biome: anthropogenic terrestrial biome; feature: soil; material...
ATAGACGAAGGACGTTCACCGGCAAAGAGCCTACGCGGCGGCCGGCCTTCTCGAAAAAGATGGCGCTCAACGTCCAGCAGACAGCCGTCAGCAGTGAGGCCAGTTCACCGATATGGGATTGGAAAAGCATTTAAAAATCCACCTGCCCCTACTTATCGGAACAAATGGCCTACAAAGGTAATATCCACTAAACAATTTTGCTCCATCGTCATTGAAAAAATGAATTTTTATTTATTTCCACTAATTTTTCTACTGCTTCGTCGATCGTCTTTTCACTAGCCAGCAATGAGATAAACTTGCTGCCGATGATCGCTCCCGAGGCTTCACGGCAGGCTGCGTCAAACGTTTCCTTATTGGAAATACCGAATCCGATCAGGCGGGGATTCTTCAGCGGCATCGCGTTCACCCGGCGGAAATAGGCCAGGTTATCATCGCTGAAACTGCTTTTGGCGCCGGTCACCGATGCGGTCGAGACCATATAGATAAAGCCGGAAGTATGTTCGTCGATCAGCCTGATACGTTCTTCCGAGGTCTCAGGAGTAATAAGCATGATGATATACAACCCGTATTTTTCAGCTACCGGTTTATAAGAATCCATATATTCGGCAAACGGCAGGTCGGGGATGATCAACCCGTCGATGCCGCACTTCACTGCTTGCGCGCAATAGTTATCAAACCCGAACTGCATGATCGGGTTCAGATAGCCCATCAGCACAAGCGGGATAGATACCTCTTCACGAATACCGGCCAGTTGCCGGAAAAGATATTTCACACTCATCCCATTGTTTAGTGCCTGAGTGCCGGACGCCTGGATCACCGGTCCGTCGGCCATGGGATCGCTGAACGGTACGCCTATCTCTATCAAATCCACACCCCGCTTTTCGAGTGCTTTGATCACCGTGACGGTATCATCGGGCTGAGGATATCCGGCAGTAAAGTAAACCGACAGGATACCGCTCTTTTTTTCTTTAAACAATCGATCTATTCTGTTCATTATCCGATTTTCTATTTGAATTTATTTTACTATTTGTCTTCTGCCCGTATGCTTAACGAAAATGTTCGATCTCATCAGACTTTTTCCAGTGATAACATAATGCGAATAAATTCGTCTTCTGTATATCACTTATCGAAAAAGTCCTATAAACATCTGTAATGATTGTACGTTCTTGAGGGCGGGCGAGATCTCAAAACCGCTATTCAGGTCGATACCGATACATTGTGGATGTAAAAAAGCTTTTACAGCTGCCGCATCTTCCGGAGAAATACCGCCGCTCAACAGGAAAGGCGTTCCGCCCCGGTAATCCGAAAGCATTTCCCATCCGAACTTCGTGCCTGAACCTCCATACAGCGCTGTGCGTGTATCGAAAAGAAAATAGTCGCAATACCCTTCATAACGTCCCGCCAGTTCCGAAGGGAAAGGCTTTTCCGTAGCGATTCCGAATGCCTTGATCACAATAAAACCTTTTTTTTGTAACGCCTTGCAATCGTCGGGAGACTCCTCACCATGCAACTGAAGGATCTCCAATCTGTTTTTTTCAGCCAGTGCTAGAAGCCGGTCGGTATCTTCATTCACAAAGACACCCACTCTTTTCACACTCTCCGGTATGTAAGGCAACATCTCCCCCACATAACGGGGCGACTTCGGATAGAAGATAAATCCCATCCAGTCCGCTCCCAGTTGTTCCACCTCGCGCACGTTCGCCTCTTCGCGCATGCCGCATACCTTAATAATCATATTTTCAATTAGTTGCTATCCGGTTTACCCCATTACTCGTTCACTGCATTCGCGTGAGTGATAACACTTCACACTGTGATTCGCTTCGCATTATTCATTCCCTCCGACTGGGTTATTCCCAAGCTACCACCGAATGTCTACGGCATAATCTGACCGATAAATTCCTTCAGGCTTTGTCCGGGATTACCGCTCTTCATAAAATGTTCCCCGATCAGGAACCCCTGGTAGCCTGCCTCCCGCAGTTCCTTCACAATCCGGGCATCCGATATGCCGCTTTCCGAGATCCATACCGCCTCTTCCGGAAGAAGGGCAGCCATTCTGAACGACTTCCGCAGATCGGTCACAAAACTTCCCAGGTTACGGTTGTTGATACCGACAAGGGTGTTGAGCGGGCCGATATGATCGATCTCCTGCTCATCATGTAGTTCGAGTAACACCTCCAGCCCCAACTGATGCGCCAGTTCAGTAAATCGTTTACACTCTTCCTGTGTAATGGCCGCGGCAATCAGGAGCGCTGCACTTGCTCCGAAGAGTTTGGCTTCGTACAGTTGATATTCATCCACAATAAATTCCTTCCGCATCACCGGTATCTCCACTCTCCCAGTTGCCTGTTGCAGGTCGTCCACCGTTCCGCCAAAATATTTCTCATCCGTCAATACCGACAGCGCCGCAGCGCCTGCCGACGCGTACGCCTTTGTCACTCGGTTCACATCGGCGGTTTGATACAACCAACCCTTACTCGGCGAACGCCGTTTGAATTCGGCGATAATGCCTGACTTTGAATTCTCCAAAGCCCCTTTCAATGAGTAAAAAGGAATGTGGGCTACCGCAAGCCTATTTCCCAGCACGGATAGAGGCAGCCGCTCCTTTTGTTCTGCAACCTCTTTCTTTTTGTGAGCGATGATCTCGCTTAATATATCTTTCATATATTTTTTAATGTGTGAATGTGCCAATAGTTAAATCAACATTCTGAGTTCTCCGTTCCAATTTCTGAGTTCCAATTTCTCACTTCTCCGTTCCAATTTTCAATCAACAAATCATTAAATCGTTAAATCCTCACATTGATTTCAACTATTCAACTCAATAAACTTCTCCAATATTCTCAACGCTTTTTTGCCGTACAACGAATCTTTGGCAATCTCAAGGCACTCACCGATCGGTTTTTCCTGCTCAATCGTCTGAATACCAAAAGCGGCATTGATCAACACCGCGTTCATCTGCGCACGGGTCGCGCGGGTATGCAGCACATCCCGGAAGATTTGCGAAGCCTCTTCAAGCGTATTACCTCCATACAGTTCCTCCTGGGCAACCCGCTGATAGCCCAATTCTTCAGGGATATAAAGTTGCTCTCCCTTATTGGTGACCACCTTGAACTGGCTTGTAAGGGAGATCTCATCGTAACCGTCCATGCTGTGCACGATACAGAATTTCTTCTTCTCCTCCTGATAGATATAACCGTATAACCTGGACATAGCCAGGTTATACACCCCCAGCATCTGGAATTCGGGCTGTACGGGATTGACCAATGGTCCCAGCACATTGAAGAAGGTACGGACCCCCAGGCTTTTCCTTACCGGTGCAACCGCTTTTAGAGCGGGACTGAACAGCGGGGCATGCAGGTAAGCCATATGACAATCATTGAGGCTTTTTCGCAGCCTGTCACTGTCAGTAGTGAACTTCACCCCCTGCTGCTCAATCACATTACTGGCGCCGCTGATAGAAGTGGCTCCGTAATTACCGTGTTTCACCACGTTGTAACCTGCGCCGGCTACCACGAAACAAGCTGTGGTAGAGATGTTGAAAGTATTCTTACCGTCTCCTCCCGTTCCTACGATGTCGAGCGGGCGGTAAGCGGACAGATCTACTCCCACCCGCATATCGAGTAGTGCATCACGGAAACCCATGATCTCATCCACCGAGATACTCCGCATCAGGAAAGAGGTGATAAGCGAAGCGATCTGCGTATCGGCCACTTCTCCGTCTATAATGGAAAAAAGCACCTGTTTGGCTTCATCGCGTGAGAGGTAGTGATAGTCGAACAGTTTATACAGTATTTCTTTCATTTTTTCAGAATAAAGAGTAAAGAATAAAGATACAAGATTTGGGATGTTTGATTTGGGATTTGGGATTTGGGATTTGGGAGGTTGATTTGCAGATTTACTGATTAACCGATTAGGAGATTAATTTATCGTTAAATCATCAAATCAACCTGCCCCCCTTCCCACTTAACCACCTTAACACATCAACAAACCGGTTCCGTAATAAAATTCCGGATAATATGGATTCCTTCGGGGGTGAGTATCGATTCGGGATGAAACTGCACGCCATGCAGGTCGAGCCTCTTATGCTTCATCGCCATGATACTGCCGGCCTCATCCCGTGCGGTAATCTCCAGTTCCTGAGGAAAGTTCTCTCCCGATACGATCCAGGAGTGGTAGCGTCCTACGAGGATCTCTTCCGGCAAACCCGTAAAAAGATAATCGCTTCCGGTAATCTTCGCCGTGGTCTGTACACCATGGAAGACAAACGGGATATTCTCCAGCGTAGCGCCGAAAACTACTCCGATTGCCTGATGTCCGAGACATACACCCAATATGCTCTTCGTTTCGGCATATTGTTCAATCAGCGGCAGCAACAAGCCCGCCTCTTCGGGGATACCGGGGCCGGGGGAGAGGATGATCCTGTCATACTGCGCTACGGACGCAAGATCTATCTTGTCGTTACGGATCACATCCACCTCGTTGCAGCCTAACGACTTTACCGCATGCAACAGGTTGTAGGTGAACGAATCGTAGTTGTCTATAATAAGTATCTTACTCATTGCAAAAAAATTAGGCGTTATAGAGTGTGACCGCCATATCAATGGCTTTTTTCAGTGCCCCCAGCTTACTGTTTACCTCGCGCAACTCATATTCATCGTTGCTTTGCGAAACGACACCCGCCCCGGCCTGATACCATAACTCGTTGTTTCTGCTTACAAAAGTACGGATGGTGATGGCCTGGTTCAGACCGCCGTTCAGTCCGACAAAACCGATGCATCCGCCATAGGCACCCCGGTTATGCGACTCAATCTCGGAAATAAGCTGCATGGCGCGCACCTTGGGCGCTCCCGACAGTGTCCCGGCCGGAAAAGTATCAAAAAAGGCTTTGATAGGATCGGCATCCTCATTGAGCTGACCGCTCACACGCGACACTAAGTGTATCACGTGCGAATAGAACTGAGGCTCTTTGAAAAAATCGACCTCCACATCGTGGGCATTCCTGCTCAGATCGTTGCGTGCCAGGTCCACCAGCATCACATGTTCGGCATTTTCCTTGGGATCGTTCAACAGGAAATCCACCGATTTCATATCTTCCTGGTAATTACCGGTCCGTTTCGTGGTTCCTGCAATCGGATCGATACTGATGTGCGACCCGCGGATCTTGCAGTGCGTCTCGGGGGATGAACCGAAGATACGGAATCCGCCGAAATCGAAGTAGAAGAGATAGGGCGAAGGATTGATGGAACGCAGCGCCCTATAGACCTTGAAGTCGTCGCCCGAAAAAGACTGTATGAACCTTCTAGAAAGTACGATCTGGAAGATATCGCCACGCAGGCAATGCTCCACTCCGCTGCGCACATACTGTCTGTACTCCTCATCGGTAATAGTGCTCCGCTCCGCTCCCTCGGTGAAGAAGTTATAGGTGGCAAAATTGCGTTGATTGATCAGCGACTCCACTTTATAGAGGCTGCTTATCTCATTCTCTTCCAGTAGTTCTAGAAGGGTGATCTCATCGGTAAAATGATTGAATACCAGCAGATACTTGTAGAGGATATAGAGCATATCGGGAGCATCATTCCGTGCTTCTTTGCTTTCGCGGATAGCGATATTCTCGGTATATTTCACACAGTTGAAGGTGGTATAGCCGAACAACCCGCACTGTTCTTTTTCGTCACCCGTCACCTCAAAGCGGTCAATAAAGCTGCCCAGCGCGTCGGAGATGGTAAAATTATCCGACAGCGGCCTTTGCTCCTCTTGGTCCCCCGGGGAAAGAAATGTGCACACCCCTCTGTTCACCTCCACCCGTGCAACAGGCTTCAGCGCGATATAGGAGACGCTGTTCTCATTGGCGTGAAAATCGGAACTTTCCAGAAGGGCCGATTGGGGATAGGCGTCCCTTACTTTCAGGTAGATACTGACCGGCGTATGCAGGTCGCCCATTATTTTTTTACTATTGGTTTGGAATTTCAGTTTCATACAATATATTGATTTGCTGATTGAACAATTTATTGAGGGGATGATTATTTATTGGCAAATTATCACATTGGCACATTGGTATATTAAAACTGACCGGCATACTTAAAATAGGTCTCCAGATCCTTTTCACCCCTTCCCGAGAGTGTCAATACCACGACATCGCCGGGAGAGAAGGTAACCTTACCAAGTGCAGCCAGAGCGTGGGCAGATTCTAAGGCGGGAATGATCCCTTCGTTCCGGGTAAGCTCAAAAGCAGCCAGAAGTGCCTCATCGTCATTGACGGCCAACACCTGCGCACGCCCTGTGGATGCGAGATGGGCATGGATAGGTCCAATACCGGGATAGTCCAGTCCGGCAGAGATAGAATAGGGTTCAGTGATCTGCCCGTCTTCGGTCTGCATCAGGAGCGTCCTGCAACCATGCAGCACACCGGTGCTGCCCAGATGAATGGTCGCTGCCGACTCGCCGCTCTCCACGCCTTTTCCGCCTGCTTCCGCCAGCACGATACGCACCCTCTCGTCATCGAGATAATGGTAGATAGTCCCGGCTGCGTTGCTTCCCCCACCGACACAGGCAAAGAGATAATCCGGATAGTCGCGTCCCTCTTCTCTGGCCAGCTGCTCCTTTATCTCGCGGCTGATGACCGACTGCAGCCGGGCCACCATATCGGGATAGGGATGCGGTCCTATCGTAGAACCGATGATATAATGGGTATCGCCCGGATGGGTACACCAGTCGCGTATCGCCTCATTAGTGGCATCCTTTAGCGTCATATTGCCCGAAATGACCGGCACGACTGTCGCCCCTAACATCTCCATCTTCTTCACATTCACCTGCTGGCGCTCCACATCGGTCTTTCCCATGTAAACGGTACAGGGCATCTGCATCAGTGCGCAGACGGTAGCGGTAGCCACACCATGTTGTCCGGCGCCCGTCTCGGCGATAATACGCGTTTTACCCATCTCACGGGCAATCAGTATCTGCCCGATGGTGTTGTTGATCTTATGCGCTCCTGTATGGTTCAGGTCTTCGCGCTTCAGGTATACCTTGCAGCTATATCGTTCGGAAAGCTGTTTCGAATGGTACAACGGCGAAGGACGCCCCACATAATCGCGGAGCAGTTGTTCAAAATTCCGCCGGAAACGTTCGCTTTCCATAATGCGGAGGTACGACTCTTTCAAATCGGTCACGCATTTGTGCAGGATCTCGGGAATATACGCCCCGCCGAACTCCCCGTAATACCCTTTCTCGTCTATGGTAAAATCTTGCATAGTTCAAACTGTTTAATTATGAAAAAAGCCCGTCGCAGGATTGCGACAGGCTTTTATATATTTTTGATGTACTATAAACGCACGATGCTCTTCCTTACGACTTTTTGAGTTGTAAGCAGCGCCACCAATATCCGTTTAAAAGCAAATTGTTCATTTCTTGTAAATTCTGTACGCAAAGAAATATATTTTTAAAATAAGATGCAACCATTTTCCGTATTTTAACATTATAGTCAACCAAAAAAGAGGCAAATACTTGTACGACACACTCATTCAGGTTTTATTTTTACAATCCTATTGGCCTCTTTGAAAACCTGACAAACTTATCTTCCATTATCCGGTGGACATTCAACAATAGAAAGTCAAATTTACCGCTTGGCTGATAATTGCGATTTTGACCGTGCGTTGGATTACAATTGGACACTCATTTCCGAGATTTGGATAATTCATTTCAGTCCGCATTTTCTACTTTTGCTCTGAAAAAATAAATGAATTATGGCAGAAAAATTAAACAACACGGTTGCACTTGTTACAGGTGCTTCAAGTGGTATCGGAAAAGCCACTGCAATTCGCCTTGCTTCGGCAGGTGCAAAAGTGGTTCTTGTAGCACGAAGAATTGAACGGCTTAAAGAATTGGAACAACAGATCAAAAATGCAGGCGGGGAAGCATTTCCCATTGAAGCAGACCTTACAAAGGTAGATAAAGCCAATGAAGCCATTGCAAAAACGATTGCAAAGTTTGGCAGACTTGACACGCTTGTAAATGCGGCAGGCGTTATGAATAACGGTGCTACGCTTGAACGCACACTTGAAGAATTGGAACAAATGATTACCGTCAATTTGAGTGGTTTATTGTACATCACAAGAGCGGCATTGCCACACCTTATTGAAGCAGTTGCAACAAGCCCACGCAAGGTTGTGGACGTGGTAAATATTTCATCCGTTGCAGGACGTTTTGCAACAGCACAGGTTGCTGTTTACAATGCAACAAAATTCGGTGTAACGGCAGCAACAGAAGCGTGGCGACAAGAATTCACAAGACAATCAGTCCGTTTTTCGGTCGTTGAACCGGGTGCAGTAGATACAGAACTTTGGGATGAAGAGGGTTGGAAAGTTTTCAATGACCTGTTTGGAAAAGTGGAAAGCCTACACGCAGAAGACATTGCAGAAGCAGTTGCGTTTATTGTAACCAATCCAAGACGAGTTGCCATCAATGAAATCGTTGTTAGACCAACAGACCAAAAGTAAGGCAGTTAGGGCTGTGTTGGTTGTTGCAGTTGCCTGTATGGTCTCATTCATACTTCTTTTGGGCTTTAATAATTTCTTTTATGAGCTTTAAAAATAATGGAACGCAACAAATTTATTAAATTTGTAACAATGAAAGAGCAAAACAAACCATATCATATTAAGAGCATACAGGAAGAACAATTATTTTGGGGCTTACCGAAACCCAAGCACCCATTAGTTAGCGTATTCCGATATAGCGAAAATTTCAAAGCACAACCAACATTGCCCGAACGCCGCACTTTTGGTTTTTATGCTATTTCAATCAAGAAAAATTATGCAGGAAAACTAAAATACGGACAACGGTATTATGATTTTGATTCGGGAGTAATGACGTTTATTTCTCCCAATCAAATACTATCGCACAAACAAGGCGATATAACCCCGACAGAGGGCGTAACATTACTTTTTCACCCCGATTTTTTGGCAGGTTATCCATTGGCAAAGACCATAAAAAATTACGGTTTCTTTTCTTATGAAGTAAGTGAAGCATTGCATTTATCCGAACAGGAAGAAGAAATTATGGAAAATATTTTCAAGAACATTGAAAGAGAATATCAATGCAATATAGACCCATTTAGCCAGGACGTAATTATTGCACAAATTGGGTTGCTTTTGCAATACAGCAATCGTTTTTACAATCGTCAGTTCATTACAAGAAAAATTGCCAACGATGAAATTTTAATCCGTTTGGAAAATCTTTTGAATGATTGTTTTAATGACGAAAATATTTCTGAAAATGGTTTACCAACTGTACAGTTCATTTCAAACCAGCTAAATATTTCGCCAAATTATTTAAGTGATATGCTGCGGAGTATTACAGGGCAAACCACCCAACAGCACATTCACAATAAACTGATTGAAAAAGCAAAGGAATATTTGACTTCAAGTAATTTATCTGTTTCAGAAATCGCTTATCAGTTAGGTTTTGAATATCCGCAATCGTTCAATAAATTATTTAAAAAGAAAACCAAAATGTCGCCTTTGGAATTTCGGCAGTCGTTTAATTAATATTATGCTATTCACTTTTCACATCTAAAACATTTATCACATCAAATTAAGCTTTTAAAAAAGTAATTTGAGCCTCACAGCAAATTGTTGCGAGGCTTTATTTTTAACCTTGTTCTTTGATTTCCTACTCATTCCTGTGATATTACTGAACTCTTGTCCCGAGGAATGAGAGCGGACTAAAGGATACTCCATTTCAGCCAAAACGGATTTAATCCAGTTCGAAGGTGAATTCGTCGTGGGGTTCGGTTCTCCACGCATATTTCTGCGTAGTAGGGGATATGGCGAACAAGGGAGAGAAAGTCTTTACCTTCACGGTTTTTCCGTCCGGTAAAAATTCGAGGATCCGCAGCCAGCCGTCGCCGCCGTTCCCATGCCATCCACCTCCAAGGGCCTGGGCGTTGAACACCATCTGGCTCACTTTCTTTCCTCCGGCATTTTCATCCACCCTGAAAGCGATATGGCCTTTGGGATCGTCAGGTTTCCCTATATGGCCGGCAAAAACCATTTGGATATTTTTCGAAGGCTGCACTAATTTCTGCCATATGGCTTCCCCGTAGTTCGGGCCGGGTAGCTCATAACCCTCATGCACGATATGTTTATTATTACTATCCATATAAGAGTGCGTGAGCAGGATCACGGTATGATCCTTATACCGCTCTTTTCCAATTACGCCCCTAGCCCACTCCAGCGCCTCGTCACGCGGAGCGAACTCCAGCACAAGCACCAGGAATTTTCTTCCGTGCGGGCTAACAAACTCATAAGTGGCGTCCGCCAGCGTAGGCCTTCCTTCGGCATTCAACCCCACGTCGCGGAGCATCTTCTGATTCAACCGGTTCTTGTTGGGGGGAAAATATTTGTCGAAATGGGTATCCCTGCTTTCAGCGCTAAGAATACCATAATCGTGGTTACCGATGGTAAGGATATAAGGGAGCTGTCCATCCAGCCGCCCGAAAGCCGCGGATACGGCTTCCCACTGGGATACACTCGCCTGGTTTGCAACCCTGCCGTCGGGATTGAACAGATCATTCTGTTCCACCAGATCGCCGGTACACAGCACCATCTTTGTATTCAATGTTTCTACATTATTCGATACCCAGGCAAGCATCAGATCTAAAATCGGTTGGTTGTAATCGAATTTTATATACGTCTGCACATCGGGAAGAAGAACAAGGCTCCAGGAATCCGTATCGCTCAGCGACGGTTTTACGTAATCGCTCTGCTGTGCCGGGAGCTTATAAAATAAAACGGAGGTAACAAAAAAGAGTAACAATAACTTTTTAGGCATGATCGTTCGATGTATTAATTTTATGACAAAAGATAATGTAGAAATACCGATTTGCAAATATAATATCTCTTAAACGATTTTACCCCCTCCGGATTGAACAAATCTTCTCCTTTCAATCTGCTGTTATTTGTGAAAAACGAAGTTTTCTTGTATTTTCGCTGCATAAAAACAGATATTATGCAATTTACATCTTTCCTGAAAGCAATCCGTCCTCTCTTTTTCATCTTTTTGAGTACGGCTATGTTCGCACAGAAGAAAGCGCTGACCATTCGGTATATGACGACTGGAAAAGTCTCCAAAACATTTCTGTAAGCGACGACGGACGTTTTGCCGGAGCCATTGTCAGTCCGCAGGAAGGCGACAGCGTTCTTTTTGTCCGTGACCTGAAAGCCAACCGGTCGCTGACACTGAAAGGTGTAAACAGGTACATGCTTTCTCCCGATGGAAAATATACGGTAGGATTGATAAAAGCCCCTTTTGCCGAAAGACGGGAAGCACGGATAAAAAAGAAAAAAGCGGACGAAATGCCGGAAGACTCACTGGCTGTGATCCGCAACGACACGTTCGGCATTGAAAAAATAGCCGGTGTGAAATCGTTCAAAACCCCGGAAAAGATGGCTTTGCACATTGCTTACACCATAAAGCTGAAAGCCGATACGACAGGGCAAAAGAATAAATCGGCCAAACCGAAAGAATTGCTGGTGATCCGAAATATGGCCACCCACCACGAGGACACTGTTCCGAACGCAAAAGAGTACCTGTTCAGCAAATTCGGGAACGCATTGGTAGCCTTTATCGAACCCGATAAAAAAGATTCTACCGATATGCCCGGCGTACTGTTCTATGACCTGAAAAAGAATATTTCAACGCGTATCTCAAACGAAAAAGCGGAATATAAATCGTTCGCCTTTGACGAAAACGGCGAACAACTCCTCTATCTGGCGACGAGGGATACGTCGAAAATCGCACAGAAAATATTCGATGTCCGCTATTTCCGGTCCGGAAACGATTCGGCCATCGTGCTTGGCGACAGAAACGCTTCGGGACTACCCGAAAAATGGATTTTTAATGAATTCTCCGCTCCCCGGTTCAGCAAGAACGGCGAACGGGTTATCCTCGGAGCAGCCCCGCAGCAGGCGCCCAAAGATACCACCATCGTAGATTTTGAAACGGCAGCGCTCGACATCTGGCACTGGCAGGAGCCGTTGATCCAGCCTCAACAACTATCGGAACTAAAGAACAGGCAGCGCCGGACTTACACGGGAATGATCCTTCCCAGCCAGCCAAACCGGTTTATCCCCATCGCCAACGAAGAGATGCCTTACTGTACCGTCTCCGACGAAGGGAACAGCCGTTTTGCCCTGCTATGGTCCGACGAACCTTACCAACTCGAAAGCCAATGGGATATCTCTTCCAAAAACAATGCATGGGTATGGGATTTCCGGACGGGACAAAGGCAAACTGTCGCCACTCCCCTGCCGGGCAGGCCTCTAATCTCGCCGCAGGGCAATTTTATGTACTGGTGGGATGCCGCCGAACGGCAATGGTTTGTCTATGATAACCACGGGGCATCCGTCAGGAACATTACCGGGAATATCCCCGTCAATTTCTGGGACGAAAAGAGCGATGTTCCCTCTAATCCCGGCTCATACGGAATTGCCGCCTGGGGGGAGAATGACGAGTATATCTTTGTCAACGACGCCTTCGATATCTGGAAGATTGACCCCAAAGGGAAGAAAAAACCGGAGAATATTACCGGTCATGCCGGGCGGAATGACTCCATCACGTTCCGGTATATAAACACCGATCCGGAAAAACGCTTTATCGAACCCAAGGATGTACTTCTGCTTTCGGCTTTTAATCAGACATCCAAACAAGCCGGCTATTACACCCTCACGCAAAAAGGACGCAACCCGCTGAAGAAAAGGACAATGGAGGCATTTTCGTTTTCATCCGTTACGAAAGCAAAAGACAACGATCTGTTTGCATTTCAGAAAAGCAATTTCCATACTTCACCCGATCTGTACATTACCCACACTCTCTGGCAATCGACTGAGAAACTGACCGATATCAATCCGCAGATGCGCGATTATAACTGGGGGACAGCCGAACTCTTTTCCTGGACTTCATTTACCGGTGTGCCGCACCAAGGCATTGTATACAAACCCGAAGATTTCGATCCCGCCAGGAAATATCCGGTAATGATCTATTTTTACGAACAACATTCCGATAACCTGTACAACTACTTTTCCCCGGCGCCCAGCCGCTCCACGATCAATATACCTTTCTTCGTGAGCCGCGGCTATATTGTCTTTACGCCAGATATACACTACACGGTCGGGCATCCGGGGATGGACGCCTACAATTCCGTAGTGGCGGGAGCGGAGGCGCTGGCAAAAAACAGTTGGGTGGACAAAGAGAATATGGCAATACAGGGACAAAGCTGGGGCGGATACCAGGTAGCTTATCTGGTGACGAAAACCGATCTATTCAAAGCAGCCGGCGCCGGCGCTCCGGTATCGAACATGACCAGCGCTTACGGGGGGATACGCTGGGAATCAGGGAGAAGCCGCCAGTTCCAGTACGAGCAGACACAATCGCGTATCGGCGCGACCATGAACGATTCGTTATATCTCTATATCGAAAATTCTCCCGTTTTTTATGCCGAAAACGTCCATACGCCCTTACTGATCATGCACAATGACAAAGACGGGGCGGTTCCCTGGTACCAGGGTATCGAATATTTCATGGCGCTTCGCCGGTTGGGAAAGCCCGTCTGGATGCTACAATACAATAACGAAGCCCACAATCTCCGGGAACGCCGTAACGCGAAAGATCTTTCCATTCGTTTGCAGCAGTTCTTCGATCATTACCTGAAAGGGGCGCCGGCTCCTGTCTGGATGACAAAAGGTGTTCCCGCCATGGAAAAAGGAAAGACATGGGGGTATGAGATTGATGTAAAAATGTAAGGATGCAATGACATAACAACCTGGGAATTTGAACATTCATCCGCAAATAGGTGAATGGATTCAAATTATATCAGGGAAAATCTGGAAGATGCACTGGATCGTCAATAGGACGGATATGACGAAATAAATAAAATTATGTGGGTCTTAAAGTAAACATTAAAGCGATGATCGCTTGTTTTGGAAATAATTCCCGAAGCAAAGAATTTTTTTACAATTATATTATGACAAACAAATTACTTTTAATCACTCTTCTGGCGTCTTTTTTTATTTCCTGTAGCAATAAAGGAAGCAAGCAGTCCGATTATCAAACCATCACCACCCCTACCGGAACATGGCAGTTGGTTTGGGACGAAGAATTCGAGTACACAGGATTGCCGGATTCAACGAAATGGGGTTACGACACCGAAGGCAATAGTTGGGGTTGGGGAAACAACGAAGCGCAATATTACACTGCCGGCGATTCTACCAACGCATATGTGAGAGACGGCCTGCTGACTATCACGGCCCGTATCGACAGTACAGGCGGCAAGCGCTATACTTCCGCCCGGCTGAGAACCAAAGGGAAGGGCGACTGGCTGTACGGCCGTTTTGAAATCCGGGCAAAACTTCCTACCGGAAAAGGGACCTGGCCGGCTATCTGGATGCTTCCCACCGATTGGGCATATGGAGGGTGGCCTGCCAGCGGTGAAATCGATATTATGGAAAATGTGGGTTATGATCCCGATACCATTGTAGGATCGGCCCACACTAAAAGCTATAATCATGTGCAGCAAACAGAGAAAAATGCGAAAATTCATGTCCCGACATGCTATGCTGATTTCCATCTCTATGCCCTTGAATGGGAAGAAAACGAATATCGTGTGTATGTTGACGATACCCATTACTTCACTTTCAAAAATGAAGATACCGGATTTGCCGAATGGCCTTTCGACAAACAATTTCACCTTTTGTTGAACCTGGCAATCGGCGGAAATTGGGGCGGACAAAGAGGGATCGATGATTCACTTTTCCCGCATCGGTTCTTGATTGATTATGTGAGGGTGTATCAAAAAATTGCTCCATAATACAAGGGAAACCGGTTAAAACCCCCTCTGGCGCATCGCTTCAAATGTAAGCACGGCGGTAGATACCGACACATTCAGCGAATCGATTTTCCCACGCATGGGGATCTTGATTCGCTTTGCGGCATTCTTGAGCCAGAAATCGGATAAACCCTCCGCCTCAGTTCCCATCACAATAGCCGAAGGAGGGGTAAAATCTATGTCCTGGTAGAACTCCGCGGCTTGCAGTTCCGCCGCAAACGAACGGATCTTATGGGCCTGCAGCCACGCAAACGCCTCTTCGGAAGAGCAGACGGCTGTTTGCACGGTGAAAAGCCCTCCTACGCTTGAACGCACGACATTGGGATTATAGAGGTCGGTCTGAGGGTCACACACGATCACGGCATCCACCGCGGCGGCATCGGCGGTACGGAGGATAGCGCCCAGATTACCCGGCTTCTCCACCGACTCGAGTAGTATAAGGAAAGGGTTACCGGAAAGTTTCAGGTCGCCGAGCCCATGCTGTTTCGGTTTTGCCAACGCCACTACTCCGTCGGAGTTCTCCCGGTAGGCTATCTTGCCGAAGACCGGCAGTGAGATATTGAAAACAATCCCCTCCGGAAGTAAATCAAGCAAACCGGGATATTTTGTTTTTTCGAACATCTCACGGCATACGTACACCGCTTGGGGGAGATAACCGCTTTGCAATGCCAGCGACAGTTCCCGCGCACCCTCGATTATGAAAAGCTGTTGTTCCTTCCTTTCCTGGCTCTTCGACAATTTCACGATATTCTTTATCGCCGGGTTTTGGAGGCTCGTGATCATCTCTGTTTTTTTTCTGTGTATGGTTTCATCCCTTACTCATCCGGCTTAACAAAAAGTTCGCAGACTCTCGGTCAGGCCGGCATGAACGAGGGGTCAAAGGTTTATTTGATTGTCTTTTTTCAGCAGGAAGGTATCGATCACCTCCCGGAATGATTTTTTGGGTAAGGCTCCCATTCCCACCTGCGGCACTGCGTCCATGGGAATAAACAGGAACATCGGGATACTCCGTACGCCGAACAGACCGGCCAACTCAGTCTCTTTGTCTACATTGACCTTGTAGATATAGATCTCCTCACCATACTCCGCCGCCAGTTCCGCCAATATCGGGGATGTAATCCTGCAGGGGCCGCACCAGTCGGCATAAAAATCCACTATAGCCGGTTTATCGCCGTTATAGCTCCACTCTTCGGAATTTTTCTCATAATCGAACACCTTCTCCAGAAAAGTCGCTTTTGTCAACTCTATCGGTTTAGCGGTCTTTTTCTCCTGCGGCTCAGACGCGGAAGCAGAAACCAGTATTATCCACGCCGCGAAAATTATTGTAATTTTTCTCATTTTTGTTTTTTAAAAGTATGATTTGGATTGGATCAGTCACTGGTCATCCATCATTCATACCCGTGATGTGATCTTTTTTCTCTTTCCGTGAAGTAATTCATTCTTCCTTTTTCAAGGAACTTAAAACTGTCAACGATGTGATGATATATGACAAATACGGACTAAAACTGACTCCGGTCTTTATACTTGAACGCGTTCCTGGCCGACACGCCGAACTCCTTAGCCGAAACCTCATCGAGAGCCACTTTCCATATCTTCACATTCCTGACGGCAGGGGCGGAATAGCTGAACTCCCTGTCGGAGTATTGACACATGATGATATTCAACGCATTTACCTTTTCATCATAATCCTCTTCAAAAACCACCCTGCCGTGACAGATCACACTGTCTGCCCGCATCCGGTAGCTGCAGGCCACCTCTTCGTCCTGCCACACCAGGCCGGGATCGGTGCAGAAAGTAATACAGACTTGGGAATTTTTCTCTAAGATGGATATGGAATACCCTTCCTGCGCGGAATGCAGATACACCACACCTTTTTCATACCCGAAATTCATCGGCAACACATACGGTCTTCCGTTCTCATCAGCCATCCCCACATAGCAGAGTGGGCATGCGCGGATAACTTTCTCGATATGCTCCTCTTCCTCCACCGGATAAGTTCTCATACAGCCTTTACAGTTCTTTATTCGATGTGGACGGGCCGTCCACGGTGAGTACTCCGTTCTCATCGATCTTCATCTCATCGATAAAGACCACTCTCTCATCACCGGTCTTTTGGGTACGACCGTGATACACACAATACATTTTCTCCCCGTCTTTCGGCCAAACCACCATATTATGTCCGGTACCGGTCACCTCACCGCCGCTTGCGGTATTCTTTTCGAGCACCGGATTGTTTTCAGCCTTGACAAACGGCCCCAATGGATGGTCGGAAACAGCATAACCCACCGCATAATTCTCTCCTCCGAAAAAGTTGGCGGAATACATCATATATATCTTACCGTTATGCTCAAAGGCAAACGACCCTTCCGTCCAGCGGCGGTTGACCTCTCCGGAAGTCACCGAACGGCTCTCCCACTCCGTCTGCGGATCGGCCATGGTGGAAGGAGGTTGCAGAAGCAGCACCGGCTCGCCGATAATGGCAGTAAAATCGTTGGATATCTCTACGCCATACACCCAGCTCTCTTCGATCTCATCAAAGAGATCCTCTGCCCGTGCCCATGCGGCCACTTCACTCTCAACAGGGTTCTTGTAGCAGCAACGGGAATAATAGAGATAAGTCTTACCGTTGTGTTGCAGGATGTTGGCATCGATGATGGGATACCCCGGATCGAACAGCGGTTTGTCGGATATCTCAGTGAACGGGCCTGTGGGTTGATCGGCCACTGCTACCCCAATCCGGAAATTTTCCAGTTCATTGGTGGGATTTACTTTCCAGTCAGCGCTGAAGAATATATAGTAACGTCCGTCGATTTCATACACTTCGGGCGCCCAATAGTTCTTTACTGTCCACGAACCGGGCTGGTTGCCGGAGTACACCTGTCCTTCGAAATGCCAGTCGACAAGGTTATCCGAGCTATAGGCTCCAAATCCTTTTTCTACGCCCCCTGTGCCGTACATATAATACTTCCCGTCGGAAGCGGAGAGGATGAAGGGATCGCCAAAGGCCACCGGAAGCGGATTCGAATAGGTGACCACGCCGGAGGAGGTTTTACCCGTATTGTGGCAACCGGCAAAGACAACCGCAAGCAAAAGAGCGGGAAGCAACCTTCCCCATAGATCTTTTTTACCCATTAAATTTACGTTTTATTCCTGCGACCGATCTATCCGGCCGGGGATTTGTTTTTATACTACCGGAACAAAGATAATATTAACTGAACAATTTTATCGTATCTTAGCCGGACAAAACAGGTATTTGTCCCTTAGAAAGATTTTTTACTCTATCAAATTTTTCGGCGACTATTGCGGACAGAAGATACCTCTACCTTAATTTATCCGAACGGGGATTGATTTTTATGGAAAACCATGTCTGTAAAAGCCTGAATAGCTGTTTCAGAATCCGATTCGATAATATCCCCCAAAAAGTCATCCGCTGTCTTTACTTTTATCCCGAACGTGTCCAGGATCGGTTTGGGAAAATGGGTAATATTATTAGAAACAATGATATGCGCATGGATTTTAATGGCGGCGGCCAGCACATGGCGGTCTTTCTCGTCCGGTAGACTTAAATGCTTCATCAGCCCTTCATAATGTTGGACCAACGCGTCCGGAAAAGCCTGATCAGCTTTACGGACTCTTTTCTCTGCTTCTTCGGGTGAAACATCTTTTCTTTGCATTGCCTCTTTCCATTCATCAAAGGCATGCCTGCTCCATTTTGGCGTGTACAAGTCATAATGGGCAAACCAAAAAAACAGATCCCTGACAATTACCGGGTAAATCGCACTGGGATCCAAAACAGCAATAATTCGATCACTATGGGTCATACAGTCCTATCTCTTTGTCAAAATTCATGATGTCAACCAGATGTTTTTTCTGCTCTTTCTTCATTTGTTGTTTGTAATTTAAAACATCTTCGGATTTAATCCTTATATGCCTGCCGGCCCGTGTATGTTCAATTTTGCCTTCTTTCAGCAGTTTTACCACGAACGGCCGGGAGCAGCCCAATATTTCAGCCGCTTTTTGCACAGTAACTTCTATAGCCATTTGTATAACAGAAATAAGTTATAATTTTCTTGTTGCCAGCCAATACGCATGCCGGTATTATACAGTGTCCTTATATCCTTTTGTCGTAAGACCAGTACGCTGCCTGTACCGGCGCAATAACCCTCTCCCTGTCATCCTCAAATTTGACGGTACTCCCTTTGAAAACAACCTCCGCGTTGGATATAAATTAACTCTTCCTGGTTGAGATCTGACTCGGGTGAAGGTCATGCTTCCTACCAGTCTCCTGAACTGTTTCTCTTTCTTGAGGGCTTTCTAAAACAACCTTCGTCTTACATCCTGCACTATAAGTTTTTCCTTTCTTCATGACAACAAAATTAATATTATTTTTTAATGATAGGTGTTGTCTAAGATTTGGGATGAATTATAGAATTTCCACCTTCAAGGTGATAGGCATGCAGGACACACATAAAAAAAAGGAAAAACCTTTTCAGATTCTCCCTTTCTATTCCGGATCAACCCAGTGTGTAAGACTACTTCACCTTGTCCACAATAGCCTTGAATGCTTCGGGATGATTCATCGCTAAATCGGCAAGAACCTTGCGGTTGATTTCAATTTCATTTTTGTGCAGCGCCCCCATCAAACGGGAATAAGACATGCCGTATTCGCGGGCGGCGGCATTGATACGCTGTATCCACAAAGCGCGGAAGTTGCGTTTTTTGTTTTTACGGT
>ENA-UOOI01001927-UOOI01001927.1-fermentation-metagenome-genome-assembly--contig:-NODE-1927-length-19603-cov-5.982658_pt1 | contig 19603 bp, 14 predicted proteins | sample MGYA00245779_ERZ724027 | MGnify/ENA primary metagenome ERZ724027 (study PRJEB28704, sample SAMN03018318) | fermentation metagenome | biome: anthropogenic terrestrial biome; feature: soil; material...
AATCGAATATAAACAGCCTGCGTCAGCCGGTCTTAGCCAAATTGAATATATATGCAATCCTATTCATGTTCATGGTTTTTATGTGACTTATGACACTCAAATCAAACATATGATTAGACAATAATGGAGGAAAAGGAATGGACTACAACAAATTAGTAAACGGAGAGGCCCTATCCAAAGAGAAATTTAAGAATCCGTCCAGAGAATTCGGTATTATGCCCTTCTGGTTTTGGAACGGTGAGATGAGCTATGAGGAAATGGAATATCAGCTGCGGGAATACTATGCAAAAGGTATTCCGGGATTATTCATTCATGCCCGTTTTGGAATTAATGACTATGTCCCGTATCTTGGAGAAGACTGGTTTGACAGAGTGAAATTTACGATTGAAAAGGCTCAGGAAATTGGTCTGCAAATCTGGGTTTATGATGAATATAATTGGCCCAGCGGAACTGCAGGTAAAAAAGTTATGGAAGAGAATCCGGAGCTTACGAATGTTTACTTAGAGCTGGTAGAGGGAGATCTTCCCGGACAGTTCTTTACCTTTATGGAAGGAACCGATTCCCGCTATAACGATTTGGAAGAATCCGAGCCGGTCTATGCTTGTGCTATGAAGCTGGAAGATATGGAGAATGGCAACTTTGAATTTGTAGATTTAATGCCATCCCTGTCTTTCGATAAAGTGATAACCTGGGAAGCACCGAAGGGACCATGGAAATTATTCTATTTTATTGAGCGCAAAGCGAATTGGTATTCGGATGTTCTTAATCCGGAAACAACAAAAAAGTTCTTGGAATACACCCATGAACGTTATAAAGCAGAAATTGGAGAGAACTTTTCCAAGGATATCAAAGGTTTCTATACGGATGAGCCGGCAATGCATTACTTTGAAGTAGGAAGGGATAACTTTATTATTCCTTGGTCGAAGAAGATGTTTAAGATCTTTAAGCAGCACAACGGATATGATCTTAAGAAACATCTTCCGAAGCTATTCTACGATTTGGGCGGGGATACCGAACAGGTTCGTTATGATTTTTGGAGCTGTTTAACAAAGCAGTACGAAGAAACTTACTTTAAAAAGATCGGTGACTGGTGTGAGGAAAATGATGTGATATTCACCGGACACCTTCTCTATGAAGAATCCTTAAGAATGCATTGCAGAACAGGCGGAAACCTATTCCATCATTTACGTCATCTGGATATGACCGGAGTGGATCATCTCTATCCCAGAATCGGTACCAGAGAGATGCCGAACGAGCATGTGGCTCTAAAGATTGCCAGCAGTGCGGCACATCAAAATGGCAGTGTTCGTCTGCTTTGTGAATCCATGGGCGGTTCCTACTGGGATTGTACAATGGAGCGTATGAAATGGATTGCGGATTGGGAATATGTATTGGGAGTTAACTTATTTAATCCTCATGGTTACCATTATTCCATAGAAGGGGAACGTAAGAGGGATTGGCCGCCTTCTCAGTTCTATCATCATACCTGGTGGGAGCAATATAAGCTGTTCAATGATTATATGACCCGTTTGGGTTATCTGTTAAGCGGGGGAAATCATGTAGCGAAAGTAGCAATTCTTTATCCGATGAATAGTATTTGGGCAACCTATACTCCGCAAGCTCACAATAAGATTGGAGATACGATTGAGAGTGAATTTAACTATATGACGGATCGTTTGCTGCGGTTACATATTGACTATGATTATATTGATGAGGATATCCTGCGGGATTGTGAGATTAAAGATGGTAAACTTTGTATTCAAGGGGAAGAATATGAGATGCTTATGTTTCCTCCCTGTACCCATATCAAGTCTACAACCATGGACATTATGGAAAAGTTTGTTCAGGCCGGTGGTAAGCTTGGCGGAGATGCATTGCTGCCATACCACTGTATCGAAGGGGAATGCAAAGATCTTGCAGGCAGGATAGAGAAATTGTTTGGTGTGAATCCGGATACCTTGAAGGAGGAATTCCTAAGTTCTAAGGAAACCGGTCTTACTCTGACTACACGTGAATCAGGAAACGGAAAAGTCGTATTTGTTTCCGGACAGGGTTTTGCTAAGAATGATGACATAGGGACCTTGAAGCAGTTAATGCTTTCCTGTATACGGCCGGAGATTACGATAGATAACGATGAAGTGTTCTACCTGCATCGCGTGAAAGACGGAAAGGATTTCTTCTTTATTATCAATCCCATCGAGAAAGGTGCAGAGATAACGGTTACATTAACCGGAGAATATACTCCGGAGCTTTGGGATTTGGAAACCGGTAAGATAAGGAAAGCTTTTGTATACCAAGCGGGTGAGGGAAAAACTACCTTTCGCTTAACGATGCAGCCTTATGGCTCCTACATGGTAAGTGTTAGCGAAGCATCGGAGAAAATCCATGTCGTAGCATCCGATATTCAAATTACAAAAGTAAGCGAGAATAGCGTGGAAGGAATCGGCCGGTTAACCGAGGATGGCTCCATTACGGTTTCCATCCACAATGAAGAGAAGAAACTTCCTATCCCTGCTCAGGATAGTATAGAGGAAATCCATTTTGACGATACCTTTGAATTCACGGTAGATCGACCGAATGCGTTACTAACGGATCAGTGGAAAGTAAAGATTGCAGATGGTACAGAAAACGCAGCAGATTTTTCAAATACAGACGATACTTTTGCCGGCTGGTTCGATATGCGTATGGGTGCATGGGAAATGCAGCTTCCTGAGGAACGGGATGTTTCCACTTATCCGGTGGATCTGTGGTATGTTACTGATTTTGCGATGGATTACCTTCCGAAGGATATAAGACTGATGATTGATGGTTTTAAGGGAAGCGGATATGAGCTGTATATTAACGGTAAACAGGTAATGGATACACCGGTTCGAAGCTTTTTGGATGCAGAAATAAAAGAGGTACCTATCTTAAGTTATGTACATCTTGGGACCAATCAGGTTGCAGTGAAACTTACCGTAACCAAGAAGAGTGACGGTATGGTGGATCTACTAAAGATCATCGGTGATTTTGGGGTGGCTACGAGAAACGGACACGAGGTAATCGTGGAACCGATAAGAAAAGTTACCTTCGGTGATTGGACCAAGCAGGGCCTTCCTAATTTCTCCGGTACCGGAAGCCTGTCACAAAAGATATATCTAAGTGAAGAAGCATGCAGAAAAGCATTACTATTGAAAGCAGAGGTTGGCACGGATATTCTTGAGGTCTATGTCAATGGCAGCTTGGTGAAAACTTGTCTATGGAATCCTTATGTAGCCGACATCAGTGAATATGTAAAACCAGGTGAAAATGAAATTTGCTTAAAAGTAGTTAATACCCTAATGAATCTCCTGGAAGGAACGCGGAATTCCTCCGGACTCTTTCATGCATCGATCGTTCCGTTGGATCGATACACCATTTTACTGCCAACGCTATAATTCGATATCCCGGTGTTACTGATTGTTTAATAAGTCTTTGGGAAAGGAGTTTATGCATGGGAAAGAAACCTTGTAATATATTACTTGACACCGATATCGGTGGAGATGTGGATGATGCGCTTGCACTGGCATTTGCACTGAATTCACAGGAGATTAATATTATAGGTATAACAACAGTATATTTGGCAAATGAATGGCGTGCCAATCTTACTAGGAATATGCTTAGAATCTTTGGCAGGGAGGATATTCCGGTTAGCAAAGGAGCGGAAAAACCCCTAATAGGATGGTGGGATGAAAGCCGTATACCGAACAGCGCAAGAGATTTTGGTACAATCAATGGACAGCCGTTGCCTATTGCTTGTGACTATATCGTAGAAATGGCTGAAAAATATGATGAATTAACAATTGCAGCGATTGGGCCTTTAACAAACGTTGCATTGGCAATTGCAAAAGCACCCTATATTATACCAAAAATAAAAATTGTCATGATGGGCGGTCAGATAACGAAAGCGCATCCGGAATGGAATATTGTATGTGATCCGGAAGCAGCCCGAATTGTATTTGAATCCGGCGTACCTATCACTATGGTTGGTCTTGATGTTACAAACCGATGTACATTTACCAGGGAGGATATTGCGTATGTGAAAAGCATCGGTAATCCCAGAACGGATCTATTGGGTGAGATGCTGGATACTTTCTGTGAAAAGTTTGGATATCTGCCAATCCTTCACGATCCATTGGCAATTGCAACTTTAGTCTGGGACGACATTGTAACATTCGAACCGAAAAAAATACTGGTGGAGACGGCAGGACAATATACCCGCGGTTTGACTATTGATTGCGATTGGGGAGAAGGGAATCCGGTATTGGCAGCAGTGGATGTTAAACCGGAAGAGTTTAAGAAAAGGCTGCTTTCGCGAATTGTCTTGTAGTAACTTACTATGGCGGAATTGATCCGGTGTTTTCCTTTGATAAATTTGAGTTACTGTTCACACCCACCATGTATACCATGTTATGATTTCGTCAAATGTATCGACGAATGCAAATACTCCTTATCGGATATCATTTGTCGAAATCATATGATAGATTTTGTTGCGGGTGTGAACAGTAACAAATTTGAAAAGATTGTTGTATAATATGACAATTAATCGTTGCAATTCATATACGGATATGGTAATATTTGTTTGGGTAAAGGATTACCCAAACAAACTTGGAAAGTGGTTTTCAAGTTGAAATAGAAAACAAATAAGAGAATAGGATAGGTTGCTTAAGAGCAGTAAGTTTCCTTTTATACAGTGTGTAAACGTTTACTCTATGAAAGGGAGCTTTTAAAGTATAAGGACATAATTAAAAAGTAGTAATGTTAACTAACATTGCAATATAAGAGGAGGTAAAGAAATGAAGAAAGTTTTAGCAGTTATTATGGCTGCAGTATTGTTAGCAGCACTTATGGTGGGATGTAGCAAAGAGAAGCCTGCCAACAAAACACAGGAAGAAACGGCACAGACAACCCCAACACAGGAACCGGAACCAACGCAGGAACCAACCCCAACAGAGGAACCGGAGCCAGAGGTGGCTGTGGTGGCACCGGGAACAGTATATAATTGTTTTTCGCAGTTTGATGTTGAAAGTGCAACCGGTGAGAATGTTCCTTGGATTTATAGTTTTACAACCGATGCCGGTAAAACGTTTGATCCTTGCACGATAGTGGAAGCAAACGGAGGATTACAGCCTTGGCATCCATGGGGCGGAAACTGGACCGGTGTTGGCTTAAATGCAGATGTTCCTGAGCGCGTGGAATTAAACACCGATATGCTGGGTGGAATTAATGGTGCACTGGGCTTTAAGGCACCTGCAGATGGTACCTACGCAATCGTTGGTAATGTATCCAATCCATGGGGACAGACCGCAGATATACTCCATTGCAGTTTAAACGGAACCGATCTGTTTACTGTGCAGCCAGGTGGTGCAGATGCAGAACCGGTAGAATTTCCATATACGAAAGTAGAGCTAAAAGCGGGAGATATTGTTTACTTTTATTGCCCTTCTACAGCCGAAGGAGATGAAGGCTGGGTAAGCGCTTATGTTGATATTAATATTACCTATGAGCCACAGGATGATGCAGGAGCTTTGGCCGGTACCTATGATGCATTTGCACAATTTGATACGGAAAGTGCAACCGGAGAAAATGTACCCTGGATCTATACGGTAACTTCCGATGGAGGGGCAACTTTTGAACCATGTACCGTATTAGAAGCTATGGATAAACTTACTCCGTGGCATCCGGTGGCAGGTAATTGGACCGGTGTGGGATTAAACGCTGATGTAGCTAATTCGGTAGAATTGAATGCTGATAATAAAGGTGGTATGTATGGTGCCCTTGGATTCAAGGTGCCTTCGGATGGAACCTATAAAATCTCAGGAACCTTAAATAATCCATGGGATGCTCCGGCAGAGTTGCTGCATGTAAAGCAAAATGATGCAGATATTTTCACCGTAACTCCCGGAACCTCAGAAACCGGACCGGTTGCTTTTGAACAAGCAGGAGTTGCTTTAAAGGCAGGAGATATTATTTATTTCTATTGCCCTTCTACCGTAGAAGGCGATGGAGGCTGGGTAAGTACTTATCTTACCTTAACCATAACAGCAGAATAATGATTTTTAGTTGATAGGGAATGAGGGTGTTGTAATTTATCTACATTACCTGCATAAGCAGAAGATGGGGTAATCTTGTAACACCCTCATTCTTAAAAATAATAAACGAAAGACATAATTATTAAGATAAATATCCAGGAACATATTGATGATTGGATGAAAACAATGAGCTTGTAAATCTAATACGAAAGCCTTTGTCAAGGAATGAACTTGAATTGGGAGCGGATAATGAGGAGGTAGCTATGAAAATATTGAATTTTGGTTCATTAAATATAGATTTTGTTTATCAGGTGGATCACATGGTTAGAGGTGGAGAAACAATATCTACTAGGAAGATGGAAAAGTTTTGCGGAGGAAAAGGATTAAATCAATCCGTAGCGCTGGCTAGAGCCGGTGCTGAAGTTTACCATGCAGGTTGTATCGGTAAGGATGGAGCAGAACTTATTAAACTGATGGAGAGCAGTGGCGTAGATTGTTCCTTTATCCATGTTATGGATGAGGTATCCGGTCATGCAATTATTCAGGTAGATAAAGAGGGAGAGAACTCGATCCTTATTTATCCCGGTGCGAATGGACAGATTACATCAGAACAAATCGATTCCGTTCTATCCAATTTCGAACGGGGGGATCTATTACTTCTTCAAAATGAAATTAATCTATTGGATGAGATTATTAGAAAAGCTTCCGAAAGAGGAATGAAGATTGCATTAAATCCATCTCCCATTGCGGATAATATCACTTCTTTACCATTAGATAAAATTACATATTTCCTATTAAATGAAATTGAGGGAAAAGAGTTGACAGATAAGGAAGATCCCGATGATATTATACAGGTTCTTAGAAAGCGTTATCCGCATAGTATCGTAGTACTTACCTTAGGAAGCAAAGGTTCCATTTATGATGATGGCGATATTCTTTGTACACATAGTATTTATAAAGTGGATGCGGTAGATACCACGGCTGCAGGAGATACTTTTACGGGATATTTTCTAAATGCGATAACGTCCGGAGTGGGTCCTATCAGGAGCCTTCAAACAGCGTCCAAAGCATCCGCACTGGCAGTATCCAGAATGGGAGCAGCACCATCCATACCAACCATGCAAGAGGTTAATGAGGCTAATTTGGAATTGAAGAAATGATTAATAAAGTAGTTCGCTGGAAGAAAGGCATGGGTATTATTATGGATGAATTTCGGATTCATGAAGAACGTTTTACGAAAGTCCGTGAAAAGTTGGAGCAAGCCGTTTATACACCGATAGCAGAGCTTTCCATGGAAGCCTATCGCACAAAGGAACCGGTAACCTACGAAAATAGAAGAAGCGGTGAATATTTTATTCCTAAGGCAGGGGAATCCTGGGGCGAGTTATTTGACTGTGCTTGGTTTCATTTTACCGGTAAGGTCCCTACATCTGCGAAAGGTAAGAAATGTGTTCTGCTGATTGATTTTTCAGGAGAAGGATTAGTTTATAATGATGCCGGAGAGCCCATACAGGGATTGACCAGTGCCACTTCAAGAAATGAATTCCCCCTGGGGCTATGGGGAAAGCGAACCGTTGAAGTAGCGAATTGTGCGACCGGCGAGGAAATCATTGACCTATGGGTAGATGCAGGATGCAATGATATTGAGGGGCAATACCGCAATGATGGTAAGGTTAAGGAAGCGCAAATTGCTACCGTAGATTCCTTATGCAGGGATTTATTCTATGACTGGGTGATATGCCAAAGCCTCTATGTGGGATTGTGCGAAAATAACGATCCCTATGGGGAAGAATTATTACCGATTTTACAACGCGCGGAAGCGGTCCTTGAAGTACTTACCAAGGAGACGATGCAGCAGGCAAGAGAGATCTTAAGTGAAATTTTATCCAGAGAGAACGATGATCCGAAGCTTACCTACTCATCCATCGGTCACTCCCATCTGGATTTAATCTTTCTATGGCCTCTCCGGGAAACCATCCGTAAAGGTGCAAGAACCTATTCGACCGTATTAAAATTAATGAAGCAATTTCCGGAATATAAGTTTGGTTGCAGCCAAGCTCCGCTCTATCTTTGGATGAAGCAATACTATCCTAAAATTTACGAAGGAATCTGCCGCAGAATTGAGGAAGGCAGATGGGAAGTTCAGGGAGCCTTCTGGATAGAATGCGATACGAATCTTCCCTGTGGTGAATCATTGGTTCGCCAATTACTTTATGGAAAACGTTTTTTTAAGAAAGAATTCGGTTTGGAGATGAAGGTGGGTTTCCTTCCGGATGCCTTTGGCTATTCGGCAGCATTGCCGCAGCTTCTTGTCCAATCAGATACCCCATACTTTATGACACAGAAGCTTTCCTATAACGATACCAATCGCTTTCCCAGACATACCTTCCTATGGCAGGGAATTGACGGCAGTGAGGTACTGACCCATATGCTGCCGGAGGATAGCTACAACAGCGCAGCGGTTCCCCAGATGGCGATTTACGGATTACATCATTACAAAGATTTGGATAAATGTGCGGAGGCAATGCAATTGTTTGGTCTTGGAGATGGGGGAGGGGGACCGGGTTATGAGCATATGGAGAGGAGAAAGCGTACTAAAAATCTGAAGGGCTGTCCTCCTCATCGGGATGAATTTGTTATCGATTTCTTTGACCGGATTGCTAAGAATAAGGAAAGCTATCGAAAATGGGTAGGGGAGCTTTATTTAGAGAGACATCAGGGGACATATACCTCAATAGCGAAAGGGAAATGGTATAACCGCAGGATAGAGCAAAAGCTGCATACCCTGGAATGGTTATCCGTACTGGCAGAGGTTCGATGCGGTATTCCTTATCCGAAGGAGCGTCTGGAAAAGATGTGGAAGGAGGTACTTCTATATCAATTTCATGACTGTCTTCCGGGCTCCTCCATTGCAAGAGTATATCAGGAAGTGCATGAAAGATATCAGATAATTCTGGAGGAACTTGAGGAACAAATTCATGGAATAGAGCTGGCTTTGGCAGAAACCTTTAGTCTACAACGCGATGCAGAAGTACCGGTTGCCTTATTTAATGCTACTTCCTATGACCGACGGGAAATAATTACATGGGATGATTTACAAGAACAACGAATCTTATATAACGAACAAGAAATACATAGCGTAAGGAATCGGCAGTTTGCGGTGGAGGTACCTGCATATGGATTTGCCGTACTTGATATTTTTAAGGAGCCTATCGTATATGAGCAGCCGATGTCGGAGCTTCATCTGGAGAATGATTATATTAGCGCCGACTTTACCGAGAATGGAACAATTTCCACTCTCCTTCAGAAAGCGACTGGCTTTTCTTTATTAAAAGATGGTGAAGAAGGAAATAAGCTTTGTCTCTACCCGGATGAATTAACTCATTGGGACATTAATAAGGAGTATCTGAATACCAAATCGGAGCTGGCTAAGCTGGTTTCCGCCAACGCATTTCGAAAGGGAAAAGTCCAGGGAATCCATTTTACCTTTACGATTGGTAAATCGATGATTCGGCAGACCGTAACTTTGCAGGAAGATTCTGCCCGTTTGGACTTTACTACCGAGGTTGATTGGCAGGAGGAATATCAGATGCTTCGAGTGGCATTCCCGACTTCCATTGTTACGGATCATGCGAATTGTGAAATTCAATTTGGGCATATCGAGCGACCTACCCATCAAAATACCAGCTGGGACGAGGCAAAGTTCGAGGTTTGTGCTCATAAATGGGTGGACATGGCAGACAACGAAGGCGGTTTGGCCTTATTAAACGACTGTAAATATGGATATAAAATATGGAATAATACCTTGGACCTGTGCTTGCTAAGAAGCCAGAATTGTCCATATGAACATGGCGATCAGGGAATCCATCATTTTACTTACTCTCTATTTGCCCATACAGAAGATGTCATTCGTGGTAATGTGGTAAAGGAGGGGTATTTCTTAAATTACCCGATGGATCTGGTGAGGATAGCTAAGCCAACAAAAGCAGAGAAACCCGGGAGCAGTAATAGTAACCAAGGATATACTCAAGTAACTCCACAAGATTCTACGGAACGGACTATGGAAACCAGGACATATTCTCCGATTAAGATCAACTGTAAAAACGTAGTCTTAGAAACCTGGAAGAAAGCAGAGGATTCCAGTGGATATATCCTAAGGCTATACGAAGCAGGCGGAGGAAGGACGAAAGCACAGATTGCCTTTGATGGTTTTCATGCAGTAAGTCTTTGCAACCTTCTTGAGCGGCCGAAGAAAGAATTAACCGGAACAAGTGTAGAATTAGAATTTCATCCATTTGAGATTCATACTCTTCTAATTCAGGCGGATGCAATTGTCTAAATTTTTACTAAGATAGAATATTGATTTAATATAAAATTATATTAGAAATGAGTGCTTATACTATGAAAATTGGAATTGGAAATGATCATGTCGCATTTGATATGAAGCTAGAAATTAAAGAATACTTAGAGGCCTTAGGGCATGAGGTAGTTGATTTTGGAACCCATACGAAGGATCGCACGGATTATCCTATTTATGGTGTTGCTGTAGCAAAAGCGGTAGTCAAAAAGCAGGTGGATTGTGGTATACTGATATGTGGAACAGGTGTTGGTATCTCGCTTGCAGCCAATAAGGTAAAAGGTATCCGCGCAGTTGTATGCAGTGAACCCTATTCTGCCAAATTATCAAAACAGCATAATAATACCAATATTCTGGCTTTCGGTGCGAGGGTCGTTGGTATAGAATTGGCGAAAATGATTGTTGATGCATGGTTAAATGCAGAATTTGAAGGCGGGCGGCACGCAAAACGCATTGCAATGATTACAGATATTGAGAATCAGCAATTAAAGTGAATTGCGAAACTCTTAAGATGAATGAATTGTGTATACAGCAATTATCCAGAAAGGAGAATATTTAAATGGTATTAAAAAGTGTAAATGACAAGGCATTTCGAAGGTATGGTAAAGTATTACATGATTATGATTACAGTGATTTATTGAAGGCAATGGAAAAGACCCCCTGTCCGGACGGCGTAGAATATGTAGCATCCATGCCGGATCTGGAGAAAACCCATGCAGCTAGAGCATTGGCAGAAGGTTATTTTGGCGGAATGCCTGTGCAAGTGGGTTATTGTAATGGGCACAACTGGACATTGAACGGTTTGGAATATCATCGGGATTCTGAATTGAATATAGCAGTTACCGATGCAGTATTGCTTGTTGGGGATCTGCGTGATATAACGGAGGAATACACCTATGATACGTCTTTGGTGGAAGCCTTCTTCGTACCGGCAGGTACGGCGGTAGCACTCTATGCGACTACACTTCATTATGCACCATGCAGTTATGGCGACGAGGGATTTCGTGTGGCAATTGTCCTTCCCAGGGGAACCAATAGCGACTTGAAGGTGAAGCCGGAACCCAAAGGGGAGAATTCTCTGTTATTTGCGGTAAATAAATGGCTCCTTGCCCATGAGGAAGCACAGATTGCAGGTGCTCATATTGGGTTAGTCGGTGAAAATATTCAAATTAGTAAAGGAAAACTTCGCAGTTAATTATGGTGCTGGTTGCCTGATGAAATCAGCAGTTAGGAAAGGAGTATAAAATTATATGAAAAGATCGGAAATTAATAAAGTTATTAAGGAAAGTGAAGCGTTTATTAAAAGTTTAGGATTTCTTTTGCCTCCGTTTGCATCCTGGACCCCGCAAGATTGGAGTGGGAAAGGACATGAGTGTGATGAAATCAGAGATAATATGCTAGGTTGGGATATTACGGATTTTGGACGGGGTGACTTTGAACACACCGGTCTGACTCTGATTACCATTCGTAACGGCAATCAGCATAATAAAAAATATGAAAAACCTTATGCGGAAAAGATACTAATCAGTCAGGAAGGGCAGGTATGCCCTATGCATTTTCATTGGTATAAGATGGAGGATATTATCAACCGCGGAGGCGGCATTCTTATGATGCAGCTGTATAATTCTACCGATTCAGAGGAATTGTCGGATACGGACGTTATCGTAGTAAGTGACGGTGTAGCGTTATCACTGCCGGCCGGTTCCATCCTTGAACTGAAACCGGGGCAGAGTGTTACGTTAACAAGGGGAATGTACCATGCTTTCTGGGCAAAAGAAGGGCATGGACCGGTAATGGTTGGGGAAGTCAGTCAGTGTAATGATGATAATGCGGATAATCGTTTCTATGAACCCTCCGGACGCTTCCCGAAGATTGAAGAGGATGAAGCACCATATCGATTCCTTTGTAATGAATATCCTGCGGCAAAATAAACATAGTTTTCTATATAGAGGTGAGCATTTGGACGATAGAAATAATGAAATAGATAATATCTTTTTTCCAGATACTATTGATAGTCATGTACATATGTTTCAATGTGGAGTGGAAGGAATTAAAGATTTGATTAACTTTCAAAATCAATTTGGGTATACAGCATCTAATTTTTTAAGCTGCGAATGTATGGATGATGCAGTGCAGAATGCGCTTGGAATTTATCTGAAATTAACTGCACCGCAAAACTATGCCTTTGGCGGGTTCCATTATCGTTATTCCTATTCTTTTTTGGAGGAAGCGAAAAAGCTGATTGAAATCGGATTTGACGGGATGAAGATGGTGGAGAATAAGCCAACACTGCGCAAGAAATTAAATATGGCTTCCAATGATTCCAGATATGATGAATTCTATGCATGGATGGAAGAAGAGAAGCTTCCTATGATTGTTCATGTAGCGGATCCGGAAGAATTCTGGGATAGGAGTTTAATCCCCTCCTGGGCATGGGATGCTGGATACTACTATGGGGATGGTTCCTATGTTGCAAAAGAAACCATTTATAAGGAAGTAATTGACGTATTAAACCGCTTCCCTAAACTAAGGATATCCTTTGCTCACTTCTTATTTTTATCCGGAGATATAAAACGGCTAAGTGCATTGATGGAGCAATATCCGCAGATGGGGCTTGATATGGTAGCCGGCACGGAAATGTATTTTAATTTTACAAAAGATCCCGGTGCATGGAGAAATTTTTTCTTAAACTATCAGGATCGTATTATTTTTGGAACGGATAATATGAATCTGCATGATCCGGTTGAGGTTGCGAATGCACAAATTATTAATCGATTTGAGCACGCATTTATTCGGACGGATCAGGAGATACCCGCTTGGGATAAGACGATAAAGGGAATCGGTTTACCTCAAAAGGTACAAAGAAAGATCTTTCGTGATAATTTTAAGAAGCTTGCAGGGGAAAAGCCAAAACCAATTAATTTAGCTGCAGCGATAGGATATCTGGAAGATCGATGGAAGGATGAGAAACTAGGTCTGACCGACCGGGAACAAGAGATTATTTTCAAGGTATGTGAGTTTTGTAAAGAGTTCTATAAGGGACAGAAGGATGTTTTGGTAATTTAACATAAAAATAGGAGCAAACAAGAATAAGTTTTTATATTTAAAGATGAAACGTTTTATTATACTTGATTTTTTTACGAAAATTGTTATAATCAATATGTAAACGATTACTCATAAGGTGGTGAAGGAATGAAGAACAATATTTCAATTAAAGACATATCGGAGCTGGCTGGAGTATCCATTGCTACAGTTTCTCGGATAATAAATGAAAATGGACGTTATTCCAAGGAAACGGAGGCAAAGGTTAAGAAAATAATTAAAGAATACAATTATGTACCCAATATGGTTGCGAAAGGTCTTCGTACGAATCGAATGACGAATATTGGTATCATTATTCCTGATATCACCAACGAATTCTTTGTTAAGTTAGCATATGAGATTGAGAAAAATCTATTTACCTATGGATATGGATGCTTTATCTGCAATACCAACGAGGATATTGAAATGGAACAAAAACGCTTGCAGATGCTGAAGGTTCAAAATGTTAGCGGACTTGTATATATCTCCGGCGGTTCCAGTGGTGCGGTTGAAACCGTAAGCGATATTCCTACCGTATTCATCGATAGATCACCGGTGGCCCATGAGGAAGGGCAGTACATTATGATAGAATCCGATAACGTTCAGGGAGGCTACCTTGCCACAAAGGAACTTCTTGATGGTGGCTGTCGGCATATTGTCATGTTAACGGATAAGAGACGTTTATCAAGCCAGACGGATCGTATCAAAGGGTACCATAAGGCACATATGGAGGCTGGTGTGCCCGTTGACGAAAGCTATATTATAGATTTGGAGCGGATGGATTTTCAAACTGCCTTGGAATGTGTGAATAAGCTCCTGGATGATCGGCTGGTATTCGACGGAATCTTTGCCTCCACAGACTGGCTGGCATTGGGCAGCTATGCAGCATTAACAAAGAGAAATATTGCGATACCGGAACAGGTTAAGATTGTGGGATATGATGATATTAGTGTATCCGAATTTAATGCACTCCCAATCACTACAATTCATCAGCAGATTGATATTATCGGGAAAACCTCGGTGGAATACCTGATGAAATTATTGGAGAATAAACCGGTAGAAAAGCATTCGTACCGTATTCCTGTTTATTTAGTAAAACGGCAATCTACTTGATCCATTAATTCAATTTATATAAAATAACTTTTTGCCTGCAAAGGCAGAGAGGAGACGAAATGAAGAAACCATTATTTAGCGCTTCTCTTATGTGCATGGATTTGTTACATATGAAGGAACAGTTTGAAATTCTTAATAATCGAATTGATATGTACCATGTGGACATCATGGATGGCCACTTTGCAAAGAATATTACCTTATCTCCCGGCTTTGTGAAAACCTGTTCCAAGATAGCTAATAAACCGATTGACTGCCACCTGATGGTAGAGCATCCGGAGGACTATATCGATTTATTAGCAGATGCTGGAGCAGATATTATTAGCTGCCATGCGGAAACGATTAACCATGCAGCTTTCCGCCTAATTGATCGAATTGAAACCCTAGGGTGTCAGTTTGGTGTAGTATTAAATCCAGCAACTCCATTTTGTTATGCAAAGCACTATTTAAATCATGTAAAAATATTAACAATAATGACGGTTGACGTAGGTTTTTCCGGCAGCAAATTTATTCCTGAGACCCTGGATAAGATGAAAGAGGCTTATCAATACCGACAGGAGCATCAACTTGATTATGTGATTCAGGTAGATGGTGCCTGCAATGCGGCGAATTATAAAGCAATGAATCAGGCAGGAGCGGAAGCTTATGTAATGGGCAATACGGGATTATTTGCCATGGCAGCCGATCTAAACGATGCAATCGATATGATGGAAGAGAATTTTGAAAAAGCTACAAACCGAAAGGTCTCCTAGAAGGAGGGTAAGCATGCGTGCAAGAAGAGAATAGATAAGGGGCGATTACACATGAAAATTCAATGCATTGTTGGAATAGATATTGGAGGTACGAATTGCCGAATAGGCTTAACTGACCGAGAATATAATTTATACCATCCAGAGATATGTTATACTGCAGAGTTGCAAGCGGATGGAGACTTTCTTGAAAGGTTAGAAAGCTTTACGTCATCCTATATAGAATTATATCAAAGCGATTACGATATTATGGCCATTTCTTTAGGGTTTCCTTCTACGATTGATAAGGACCGTAAGGTTGTCCTATCCACTCCTAACATAGCAGGTCTTAATAATGTTCCTATAGTTACAATCTTTGAAAATGTATTTCATCTTCCGATCTATATTAATCGGGATGTAAATATGCTGATGTACCATGATCTTAATTATTTCCATATTCCAAAGGATACCTTAGCCCTTGGGTTCTATATGGGAACCGGATTTGGAAATGCAATCTATATTAATAATGAGATACTCTTAGGTAAGAATGGTGTAGCCGGGGAATTGGGACATATCCCGATGTTAGGAAAGAAGCGAAAATGTGCTTGCGGCAATGAAGCCTGCATTGAATCGGTTGCCGGCGGACGTTATCTGGAGGAGCTTTGCAATGTGAGGTTTCCCGGTACTCCAATCAGCGAAATCTATGTGAAGCACAGGAATGATCCTGAGGTAATAGAGCAAATTGAATATATGGCAATACCAATTGCTACTGAAATCAATATATTTGATCCGGATTATATTATTCTTGGCGGTGGAATTATCCAGATGGAGGATTTCCCGATGAAAAGACTGGAAGAATATATCCTAAAACATACAAGAAAACCATATCCTGCACAAGGGCTTAAGATACTTTATGCCTTATCCGAACAGGAGAATGGGATTATCGGTGCAGGAATTTATGGCTTTCATCGACTGGACCAAACATCATCAAAAGTTTTGACCGGGGCTCAATCCATTACAAGCGATTGCCAGTAAGCCTTTTTTTCTGCGGAAACGCTATTCAGACCGGACAGCGAATAGGTTAGGCCGATTTGCTCCCATTTGTTTGCGCCAAAGGAATGATATGGCATAATCTCAATCTTTTGTATCATCTTATACTCTTGTTTTAGTAATCGGGCTTTTGAAAAATGTTGTTCCTCATCATTGATTCCCGGAATGATTGGCATTCGAAGGATGATTGGTTTTTGCATTTGCTCAAGATCGTGTAAGGTGGTTTCCCAGAGAAATCCAGTTGCTCCGGTGTATTGTTTAAGAGCAGCTTCCTCCGTAATCTTATAATCCAGAAGAAAGAGATCAACGAAGGGTACGATTTGTTGTAACAGGGAGAATGGAATATAACCATTCGTCTCAAGACAGGTATGTAATGCATGATCTTTTGCTAAGGTAAGAAGTTCGATAAGGAATTCCGGCTGCAGGGTTGGCTCTCCGCCGGAGAAGGTTACACCTCCTCCACTTTCCTCGTAGTAAGCTTTATCCTGCAGGACGATATCGATGACTTCCTCTGCAGACATCTCTTCTCCTATAATGGAGAGGGCTCCGGTGGGGCAGACCTTGATACATTCCCGGGAAACAGAACATTTTGTAAAGTCTACGACATGTTTATGGTCTACGAGTGAGTGCGTCTGATTGGGGCAGACCTTGACGCAGGAACCACAATGGATACATTTCTCAGCAATAAATTGTAATTGTGGTTTTATGGTATAGGACTCTGGATTGTGACACCAGGCGCATCGAAGATTACATCCCTTTAAAAAGACCGTAGTCCGAATGCCCGGTCCGTCGTGATAACTACATTTTTGTATATCGAAAATGATTCCCATAAGGCACCTCGTGATTGGAAAATTCTATTAACATTTTATAATAAAAATGAAATGCAGTCAATTAAATAAGGGCTTTTCTTATATAAATACGTCAAAAGGAGGAATGAAGCATGCTTTCTTTCTATGAGTATATCAATACATTTACAGATACTTATAAAACCTACAGAAATTCTCACAAAGCAATCCGCGAAGCAAAATGCTTAAAAGTTATGAGCGAGTATCAATTTTTACCAATGGAGGAAGGAGATCTTCTGGCAGGCAGAAAACGGATTGTAGAACTTGGGTTTTCAAATGAACCATTGTTAGGCAGGAGTGTAGGCTTCTTCTATGATGAGCAGCGTTCTATAGAAGCAGCGAAACGGGAAAACTGCACGAAAGAGCAGGAAAACCATGTTAGGGATATATTAGAGTTTTGGAAGAAGGAAGAGACAAGATACCAAATACGACAGGCATTTCCGGAGTATATGAAGCAGGCCCTACCGGAGGACATCTACTGGCAGCATTCGGAAGTCGCTTTTCCGTTGTACCGGGTTGTAGGCGCCTATCTGGACTATGATAAGCTGCTTGCCTTAGGATTAGATGGTTTAAAGGAAGAAGTAATTAATTATAAAAATGCTGCCGGACGAACCGGAGGAGATGAACTTCTCTATAGCGGTATGGCAATGGCAATTGATATCTTATCTTCCGTATGTATAAACTACGCAGCAGAGGCAAAAAATAACGGACGGGAACAATTGGCTGCGGCTTTGGAGCATATTGCGCATCATGCGCCGAATACCTTTCTGGAAGCAATGCAGCTTTCCTGGTTGTATTCTCTCATCAGTGGTGTACTTAACTATGGAAGAATGGATGACTACCTGGGTGATTTTTTAGTAAATGATCTAAAGCTTGGTATTCTTGACAAACAAGAAGCATTGGCTTATATCCAATCGCTATGGCGCCTGATTGCGGCAAGAAATACGGTATTTCATGGACGTGTTATTATCGGAGGAAAGGGCAGGAAAAATGAAGCTGCGGCAGATGTATTTGCCTTACTTGCCATAGAAGCATCCCGTACGGTAATTGAGATCGAACCACAGCTATCCTTAAGATTTTACGATGGACAGAATCCTCTTTTGATGGATAAGGCGCTCGATTGCATTGGAGAGGGAAGAACCTATCCAATCCTATACAATGATGACGTGAATATCCCCTCGGTTCAAAACGCATTTGAAATTGGGGAAGAGGAGGCCATCGATTATGTTATGTTTGGTTGTGGGGAATATGTAATTAATAAGAAGAGCATCGGTTCACCAAATGGCATCATTAACCTGTTGAAAGCACTGGAAGTTACTATGTTTAACGGATATGACATGTTTGACCGGAAGGAGAGAGGCCTTAAATTAGGTGCCTTAACGGACTTTGATACCTTTGAGGATTTCTATGCCGCTTATAAAAAGCAGCTTACCTACTATATCGAAATTCTGGCACAGCAGGAGCAGTTGGAATACGAAATGGTTTCCAAGGCCGGAAGTTTACTATATATCAGCATGCTTTATAACGATTGTTTAAAACGCGGGAAAGGTCTCTTAGATGGCGGAGCCAAATATCTGGGCGGTACGTTGGAGACCTACGGCAATATTAATACAACGAATAGTCTCCATGCGATGAAAGATGTGGTATACGACAGAAAGCTGATTGACAGAGAAACCTTATTAAAAGCACTGCAGGCAAACTTTGTTGGTTATGAAACAGAGCAGAAGCTGTTAATGAGTGCAGAGAAGTATGGTAATGACCAAAAGAAGGTAGATACCCTTGCTTCGGATCTTCATAATTTTGTATGCAATAAGGTTAAGGAACAAAAAGATAGAACAAACCTGCATTCCTACCTGGTAGTTATTATCAATAACGAAGCCAATACCATTCTTGGAAGATTCACCGGTGCTTCCCCGGATGGAAGATATGCCGGAGAACCAATGGCAAATGGTAATAATCCTGCCGGAGGCACGGATAAGAATGGAGTAACAGCGATGCTAAATTCACTGACCAAACTGGATACCTCAATTCATGCGGGGGCAGTACAGAACATGACCTTCTCCAGGGAATTGTTCTGTGAACATAGAGATGTGTTAAAGAACCTCTTAAAGACTTATTTTAAGGAGGGTGGACAGCAGGCTATGATTACCGTTCTAAATCGTGATGACTTAGAGAATGCAATGAAGGAACCGGAGAAATACGGCCATATTATGGTTCGTGTTGGAGGCTTCAGTGCAAGGTTTGTAGCGTTAGCTCCGGATGTACAAAAGGAAATTGCATCAAGAACACTGTACTAAAGTAACGACAAATGTATTCGAATCGGAGACACTTTCGCTTAATTGCATTACGTAGCGGTACATAAGGCTCCAAAATACGGAGCCA
>ENA-UOOI01001929-UOOI01001929.1-fermentation-metagenome-genome-assembly--contig:-NODE-1929-length-19599-cov-3.801525_pt1 | contig 19599 bp, 19 predicted proteins | sample MGYA00245779_ERZ724027 | MGnify/ENA primary metagenome ERZ724027 (study PRJEB28704, sample SAMN03018318) | fermentation metagenome | biome: anthropogenic terrestrial biome; feature: soil; material...
CTTTGGCGCTTCAGATGTTCATCAGTTCTGAAGGAGGAACGGAATTTACAATAGCGATGGCGGTTTCCGTACTTACTATGATAATTCCTTTAAGCTTATATATAATAGATACATTTTCTTTTTCCGGCATAAAGTAATGGGAGGGTTCAAATGAAAGATATTATATTTAAAAATGTATCTAAATCCTATGGTGACACTAATGTAATTAGAGATTTAGATATGAAAATAGAGGATGGAGAAAGATTGGTGATATTGGGGCCTTCGGGTTGCGGCAAGTCTACGCTTTTAAGAATGGTTGCAGGTCTTGAGAGTATCATAAAAGGTGATCTGGTAATGGGGGGGAAAAAAGGGTCAATGAAGTACCCAGCAGGCAAAGGAATGTTTCCATGGTATTTCAAAATTATGTCCTGTATCCTCACATGAGTGTCGAGGAGAATATAAAATACGGAATGAAAGTTCATAAAATTGGCCGTGCTGAAATAGATAAAAGGTATAAAAAAGCTATAGAATTATTAAAACTTGATGGGTTGGAAAAAAGAAAGCCAAGGGAGTTATCGGGAGGCCAAAGGCAGAGAGTTGCCCTTGCCAGAGCTATAGTAAAGAGGGCGGATTATTTTCTTTTAGACGAGCCTTTATCTAACCTTGACGTTCAGCTAAGGGCAAGCGCAAGAAAAGGCCTGGTTGAACTTCATGATATTTTTCAGCAAACATATGTATATGTAACCCATGATCAAACAGAAGCTATGACCATAGGCAATAGAATAGCGTTGTTTAATAAGGATGAATTGCAGATGCTGGCAACTCCGGAAGAAGTATATAGAAGGCCCAAGAATGTATTTACAGCTGGTTTTATAGGTTCACCTCCTATGAATATAATCAAAAAAAATAGCAATATACAGTTAAAAGAGTTGACAGATTATGCCAACGCGAATTCGGTGATTCTGTGTGTAGAAAATGCAGGAATTAATTCATATGGTAACAATCTTTGGACAGAAGACGAATTTATTGAAATGGTATTATCCATGCCCAATCCAGTATTGATAGATATCGGTCATGCAAATGCAAACAGCTGGAATATAGAGAAAATTATAACTGTTTTGAAAGGGAAAATCATAGCATATCATCTACATAATAATGATGGAATATCCGACTCTCATGACAGAATTAGAGAAGGCAGCTTTGATTTTGAAAAGTTTGCAAGGCTTTATAAGCTATTTACTCCTGATAAAGATTTAGTTCTTGAGTATTCTGACAGATATAAAGATAGAATCGATTATATAGCAAAGGATGCAGAATGGCTAATAGGACTCTTCAAATAATTGGCATATCAGGTGATAACATGTGGTACAAACTTATTATATTTATGTTTCTCTTCCGGTTTAAAATTTTTTTCTTCTCCATGACTCAGATCTGATTTATTTTTGGATTTTCTCTGCCTTGCCATTATACTTGGCCAATAGAATAATATCCTCGAATATAAAAAAACATCTGCCCCTTTGGGGCCTCTTTTATTTTAAATTGATGTTATGTATAATATAAAATAGTATTGTATGAGGCTGTTTATAGAGGTGGAGGGGTTTATAATGGATGAAAAGGACAAATTAACAAAGCTTAAGGATATATTAAAAGATATGAAAAGTGTGGTGATAGCCTTTTCAGGAGGAGTGGACAGCACATTTCTTTTAAAGGTTGCAAGCGAAGTCTTAAAAGGCAGGGTTATGGCGGTGACAGCGTCGTCTTCTACTTTTCCCAAAAGAGAGATGAATGAAGCTATAAATTTTGCAAAGTCTATCGGCGCAAAGCACAGTGTTGTCAATTCCGAAGAATTAAATATCGAAGGCTTTTCGAAAAATCCGAAGAACAGATGTTATTACTGCAAGAAGGAGTTATTTTCGAAAATAGGTCAAATAGCAAAAAAAGAAGGATTTGATTTCGTCGCAGATGGGGCGAATGCAGATGATACCGGTGATTACAGGCCGGGCATGGATGCTGCAAGGGAGCTTGGAGTAAGAAGTCCCCTCCTTGAGGCGGGCATGACAAAAAATGATATCAGGATGCTGTCAAAACAGATGAATCTTCCTACATGGGATAAACCATCTTTTGCCTGCCTTTCATCAAGGGTGCCATATGGGCAGGAGATTACCAGGCAAAAGTTAATGATGATAGATAAATCGGAGCAGTATTTGCTGGATATCGGTTTCAGGCAGGTAAGGGTGAGGCATCACGGGGATATTGCAAGGATTGAAGTGGCGCCTGAGGAAAGAGTGAAATTTTTCGATTTGAAGGTGATGGACGACGTATATAAAAAGCTCAAGGAAATCGGCTTTAATTACGTCACACTTGATCTTAAAGGATACAGGACAGGCAGCATGAATGAGGTAATAAGGAGGAATTGATTATGGATGCCGAGGCCATAAAGGAATTGCTTGAGGGCGTTAAAAAAGGCGATATATCTATCGACGATGCGATGATTAAGCTGAAAAAACTTCCTTTTGAGGATATTGGGTTTGCAAAAATCGATACTCACAGGGCTTTAAGGGTAGGATATCCGGAAGTCATATATTGCGAGGGAAAAGAGATAGAGCATATTAAAAAGATTGTATCTGTTATGCTAAAGGATGAAACCAACATACTTGCGACCAGAGCTTCAAGGGAGGTTTACGAGGCAATCAGGGAAATAGATAAAGATGTGATATATTACGAGCAGGCTAAAATATGTTTTATAAAGCAGAAAGAAATACACAAAACCGAAGGCAGGATACTGGTTGTAAGTGGCGGCACATCTGATATACATGTATCCGAAGAAGCGGCGATAACGGCGGAGGTCATGGGCAATACTGTGGAAAGGCTTTATGATGTGGGAGTTTCCGGTCTTCACAGGCTGCTATCGTATACCGACAGGCTGTTTGCAGCAAGGGTTATAATCACCGTCGCAGGCATGGAGGGAGCGCTTGCAAGCGTTGTGGCAGGACTTGTGGATAAGCCGGTGATAGCCGTTCCGACCAGCGTAGGTTACGGCTCCAATTTTAAAGGCCTGTCGGCGCTTCTTACGATGCTTAATTCCTGCGCAAGCGGAATAGGTGTCGTAAACATCGACAATGGATTTGGGGCAGGTTACCTTGCATCCATGATAAACAAGATCGGCGAAAAAAGATAAATTATAACTTTGGTTTGTAATATAAAATTAAGTATAAAAACAAAAATTCATATTTCAAATTGAAGAAATTATAAAGTGAGGTTTGTATATGAGCATATTATATTTTGATTGCTTTTCCGGAATAAGCGGGGACATGGTGCTTGGGGCATTGATAGATTGCGGAATAGACTACGAAATTTTCAAAGGCGAGCTTGCAAAATTGAATATAAGCGGTTATAATATTGAAATAAAAAAATCATCAAAGAATGGGATAACCGGCACGGACGTAAACGTACAGTTGGAAAAATGCGAGCATGGTGAGCATCAGCATAGAAATATCTCAGATATAGAGGGTATAATAAATAAAAGCGGTATAACTGAGAATGCAAAGGATATCTCAAAGAAGATATTCAGAAAACTGGCAGAGGCAGAAGGAAAGGTACACGGGAAAGGCGTGGAGGAAGTCCACTTCCATGAAGTGGGAGCGGTAGATTCCATTGTCGACATAGTCGGGTGTGCGATATGCATCGATATATTACATATAGATAGCTTTGCATGTTCCATGCTTAATGTCGGAAGAGGCTTTGTCAAATGCCAGCATGGCATAATACCGGTTCCGGGGCCTGCCGTAGTCGAACTTTTGAGGGGCATTCCGGTTTTCTCTCTCGATATAAATACGGAACTCGTGACGCCAACCGGTGCGGCGATAGTTTCTACTCTCTGCACGGATTTTGGCCCCATACCTCAAATGGTTATTGAAAAAGCCGGTTATGGTCTCGGCAAAAAGAATCTGGAGATTCCAAATCTGCTTAGGATAATCATAGGCGATGTAAAAAAAAAGCCGATAGCGTAATTTTAATCGAATGCAACATAGATGATATGAACAGCGAATTTTACGAAAATGTAATGGATAAACTTTTTTCATGCGGTGCTCTGGATGTTTATATGACCAATATAATGATGAAAAAGAACAGGCCTGCCGTTAAGTTATCCGTTCTTGCAGGAGAGCAAAATGTAAATAGCATTTCTGAAGTGATTTTCAAAGAAACATCGACGATAGGAATAAGAAAAATGAGGGTTGAAAGAGAAATTTTAGAAAGAAAAATGCATACTATAGAGACCATATACGGGAAAATCAGCATAAAGGCGGCATACCGCAGAGGACAGATGGTAAATTATGCTCCTGAATACAGGGATGTAAAGGAAGCCGCGATAAAAAACAAAGTTCCCGTAAAAATAGTATACAACGAGGCTGTAAGGGAATTTTTAAACAAGATATATTGACAGATAGATGGTCCTTCGATTTGTTATATGAAAAGGCAACTGTATCGTTTTGGACAACAGATGGGTGCCCGAATTACGAATCGAAGATTTAATACAATAAATTGTACAAGGAGATGTGATTAAGATTAACGATAAATTTGTCAAACATGGTTTGACTTTTGATGATGTACTGCTTATTCCTCAAAAGTCGAGTGTTCTGCCGAAAGAGGTGGATACATCGACGTATCTTACAAAAGCAATAAAACTTAACATACCGCTTATGAGCGCAGGTATGGATACCGTAACTGAAGCAAGGCTTGCGATTGCCATGGCAAGGGAAGGCGGGATAGGTATCATCCACAAAAACATGTCTATAAGCAAGCAGGCATCCGAGGTGGATAAGGTAAAAAGGTCCGAGCATGGTGTAATTACAGATCCGTTTTTTCTGTCGCCCGAGCATTCCATAAAAGACGCTCTTGAGCTTATGTCAAAATACAGAATATCGGGGGTCCCGATAACTAAAGAAGGAAAGCTTGTAGGTATACTTACAAACAGGGATTTAAGATTTGAAAACGATGGAACAAAACGTATATCCGAAGTTATGACGAAGGACCATCTTGTAACTGCTCCGGAGAATACCACCCTTGAGGAAGCTGAAAGCATACTTAAGAAATACAAAATCGAAAAATTGCCGCTGGTAGATGAAAATTACTATTTGAGAGGACTTATAACGATTAAGGATATTGAAAAGGCGATAGAATATCCAAACGCGGCAAAGGATAAAAACGGCAGGCTCCTTGCCGGTGCCGCTGTAGGAATAACGGCCAATATGATGGAGCGGGTAAAAGCCTTGGTCGGTGCAAGAGTCGATGTGGTAGTTTTAGACACGGCTCACGGGGATTCAAAAGGCGTGCTGGATGCAGTATATAAAATCAAAAACGCATATCCTTCCCTCCAGGTCATCGCAGGGAATATAGCGACAGCTGAAGCAGTGAAGGATCTTGTATCGGCCGGAGCGGACTGCGTAAAAGTTGGGATAGGTCCGGGTTCGATATGCACGACAAGGATAATTGCGGGTGTTGGCGTTCCGCAGATTACAGCCATAGTCGACTGCGCGGAAGAAGCTGAAAAATATGGTATACCGGTCATAGCCGACGGAGGAATAAAATATTCCGGAGATATTGTAAAGGCTATAGCGGCGGGGGCAAAAGTCGTGATGATAGGTTCCCTCTTTGCAGGCGTCGATGAAAGCCCGGGAGATACCGAGATATATCAGGGAAGAAGCTTTAAAGTATATAGAGGAATGGGATCTCTAAGCGCTATGCAGTCCGGAAGCAAGGACAGGTATTTCCAAGAAGGTTCCAAAAAGCTTGTTCCTGAAGGCGTTGAAGGAAGGGTGCCGTATAAAGGGCCTTTATCCGAAACAGTTTTTCAGCTTGTAGGAGGATTAAGAGCCGGCATGGGTTATTGCGGCACTCCCACAATAGATGACTTGAGAAAAAACGGGAAGTTCATTACCATAACACCTGCCGGCTTGAGGGAAAGCCATCCTCATGACATACAGATTACAAAAGAAGCGCCAAATTATTCTGCGGGAATATAAGGAGAAAAAATATGGATAGAAATGAAGTGGTATTGGTTATAGACTTTGGGGGTCAGTATAACCAGCTTATAGCAAGAAGAGTTAGAGAAAATGGCGTATACTGCGAAATACTGCCTTATGATACCGATATCGGAAAAATAAAAGATAAGCATCCTAAGGGAATTATATTTACCGGAGGACCGAGCAGCGTGCTGGATGAAGGTGCTCCGACGATAGATAAGGGAATATTTGGTATGGGTGTCCCGATCCTTGGCATATGCTACGGATGTCAGCTTATAGCATATTTGCTTGGTGGAAGGGTTGAAAAAAGCGATGCAAGGGAATACGGAAAGGCAGATATAAAGTTCGATTCAAACAGCAAATTGTTTAAGGGAATAGAAGAAAATTCCGTTTGCTGGATGAGCCATACGCTGCATGTTTCTGCCGTCCCCGATGGCATGAGGATATCTGCATCGACTTTAAACTGCAAGGCCGCAGCTATTGAAGATGAAAAAAAGGGCATATACGGTGTGCAGTTCCATCCTGAAGTCATGCATACCATACGCGGCCGTGAAATAATAAGGAATTTTCTCTTTGAAATATGCAAATTGAAGGGCGACTGGGATATGGGTTCCTTTACGAAGCAGAAGATAAGAGAGATAAAGGAAATTGTCGGAAGCAAAAAGGTCATATGTGCGATGTCCGGAGGGGTCGATTCATCAGTCGCCGCCGTTCTTGTACATAAGGCCGTAGGCAAGCAGCTTACCTGTATATTTGTGGATCACGGCCTGCTTCGCAAGGGAGAAGGCGACCAGGTTGAAAAGACATTCAAGGGTGACTTTGATATGAACCTTGTAAGGGTGGATGCCAAAGAGAGATTTTTAAAAAAGCTTGCAGGAGTATCGGAACCTGAGAGAAAAAGAAAGATTATTGGTGAGGAATTTATCAGGGTTTTTGAAGAAGAAGCATCAAAACTCGGAGATATAGATTATCTTGTACAGGGCACTATTTACCCTGATGTAGTGGAAAGCGGAACGAAAACCGCAGCGACAATAAAGAGTCACCACAATGTCGGAGGGCTCCCGAAGGATATTAAATTTAAACTCATAGAACCCCTGAGGACTCTCTTCAAGGATGAAGTGAGGAAGGTCGGAGAGGAACTTAAAATACCGAAGGAAATAGTATGGAGGCAGCCATTCCCGGGCCCTGGGCTTGCCATAAGGGTGCTCGGCGATATTACAGAAGATAAACTACACATCGTACGGGAGGCGGATGCTATTTTCAGGGAAGAGATCGCAAAGGCCGGTCTGGACAGGAAAATATGGCAGTACTTTGCATGCCTTCCGAACATAAGAAGCGTAGGTGTAATGGGCGATGAGAGGACATATGCATATACCGTCGCATTAAGGGCTGTTACTAGCACCGACGGCATGACCAGCGATTGGGCAAAAATACCGTGTGGTGTTTTAGGAAAAATATCGAACAGGATCGTAAACGAAGTTCCAAATGTAAACAGGGTGGTATATGATATTACGTCAAAACCACCAGCGACGATCGAGTGGGAGTGACAGCATAAAAGCCGGAAATCAGCATTATTACTGGGTTTTCGGCTTTATATTTTGTAAAAGCGTTCCGGAATCGTTCCACTTTTTGTAAACTAATTATCCAAGTTTGAAGGATAATTGCTTCATCATATAATATAAGTCATTGTACTTAACTTTAAATTCTGAACATATATTTGGAATTTTGAGATGACTGCTAGGATTATTTGCATCCATGCTAACGGGTCTTTCAAAGAGATTGTGCACGTGTGCGGATTTCCTTAAAAGACTCCCACACATTTTGCTCATGAGTAAACCAATCTACTGCTAATCCCAGATTTTCATGCATTGTTGCTGCAATTTTATGAGCACTTTTATTGCACTTTTGGGATCCAATAAAATCTAATTTTGTGCTATCGGAAGCAATTAAATAATTCATTACCTCAGGTGCGATATTTACTGTTATTTGCATGAATTTCCTACTTTACACAACCATTTATTATATTATACCAGTATTATATGAAAACTTGCAAAAATATTAAAGTAAGTGCTAATATGCTTGCAGTGAGGTATTGTAATGATGTATTTTCAAAAAAGCCTGCGCATTATGAAATGCTTTATAGGAAGGTTTTGTAATAGCGATTGACTGTTTCTACGACTGTGTGAAGGCAAATAATGCAGGTAATTTATTGAAAAAGGCACATGATAATAACGGCATTTCGCAGTTTCGTGAACAAATCTTAAGCTTTATGCTGCCATCGGAATTGATGGATTCTATAAACAAACGGATTGAGAAAATCGGGTATCCTGTGATTGTCCGGTCTTCATCGACATTAGAAGATACCGGAAAAAGCAGCATGGCGGGCATGTTCTTGTCCGTACCTGGAATAGAGAACCAGACGCAGTTGGCCAGGGCTGTCTTGGAGGTGTGGGCAAGTGCATATTATAATTGCTTTGAGAAAAATCTGCCGATCGGAATCGTAGTTCAAAAGTATTTCAGTTCGGAATTGGGCGGAGTGGTTTTTTCAAAGCATCAGCTTAGAAAGGATTGCTTCTATGGCGAGTATTCGCTGTCGGGCGCAGAAAATGTTGTGGACGGAAAAGAAAATGGCGCCTTTGAAATAACAGAATCAAGCGAGCTGATAGGAGATGAGCGCTGCATCGCTAAATACGCGAAGCATTTGGCAGCGGCAATAATTCAGATTAGGGAGTATTTCCATTGCCAGGTGGATGTCGAGTGGTTGATTAGCGGTGGGCAGTTGTATATTCTGCAAGCAAGGCAAATCACGAGATATATTCACAAAAAGAAAGTCACGGGGTTCAGAATTGTAGATGCAGATGACTTTGATACTTTAAAAAAAATCGATATGTCGTCATTTTACAATCGCTATATGAAGTGGTTTGACAAAAGGGCGATGCTGCGTAATCTCTGCCGAAAGAGCAATGTTGACATACCGATTGTAAAATATGTTTTTTATAACAATGAAAACTTGGACATGGATCAGATAGATCTGGAATTTGCAAGGGCGGATATTATAAAGATTGAAAGCAATGAAAAAGTCAGGACAAAAAGGAAGGAAGATGTAGAAAATTATCTTCGGGATGTGGCGGATAAAACGAAAGATGGCATTTCGATTGTCCGTTTACAGGAGATTACACCGACGGAGTACTGTGGCAATGCCTGTATGACAGAAGACGGGAATATATATATTGAATGCATGCCTGGCGGCTTCGGCGGATTTCTGAGTGGAGAACTTGATTTTTCACACTACTTAGTGAGTGTGGACGGCAGAATCCTCAGCAGAGGCATATTGTACTATGACTATATTTGGAAGATGAATGATATTTCAAAAAGGTTTGATAAAACCCGCTTGGACAAAGCAGTTCCAGGAAGCCTGTCAAAAGGAATATTGGCAGATATCATAAAGATGACGGTATCACTTGATAAGATAAGTGAAAATATTAAAATTGAGTTCGAGGTAGCCGGCAACAAGGCATATTTTAATGATGCAACCCTGGATCACAAGGGAATATATTCCAAACTTGTAATTGACAAAGTTATATCAGCAGGCGATTTTTTTGGAAAACTTAAAGTAATGACGGAGGAAGAGCTTAGGGAATTAAAGGAACAACTTGGCGGAAGAAGCTTCATTGCGGAAAGTGAATTTATCAGAAAAAGCAAGAAATATTTAAAAGAAAGGCTCAAGGATGAATCCGTTAGGGAAGTACTGGTAGCGCCATATCCAGATTCATGCTTGTCTGCACTGGTTTCTTACTATGAGGGCTTTATATTTGAACGTGGCGGATTGCTGTCACATCTTGCAATCATATTAAGAGAGCAGAACAAGCCTGCAGTCATTCACAGAGAGATATCTGGCTATGCTGATGGAGCAGATGTTGAAGTGATTCGGGGAAAAGTAAATATATACTGAAATGAAAGACGATTAAGAGAAAAAGAAATGGAATTTGAGAAAATTACAAAATATATAAATGGATTATATAAAAAATACATTTCGGAGATTGAGTTATGATTTCAGTCAAAAAATAAGATGATAACAGATAAAATAGCGAATAATATTTATTATAAAAGTAAAAGATGAAAAACCCCCGCCTTAATTGACGGGGGATATTTATCGTATCAATTTGCCTTTCCAAGCTTTACGGCCTGAATTCCTTGAACATTTCCTTCTTTGCTCCGCAGATGGGGCATTTTTCAGGAACTACATCCAGAACGGTATAGCCACATATGGTGCAAATGTAAATAGCTTTAAATTCCAGATCATGTCCCGCTTTTACTGCATCTTGCGCTTTTTTGAACAATTTTGCATGAGTTTTTTCCGCTTCAAGCGCCCCATGGAATGACCTTTCAGCACCAGACTCATTCTGGAATTTGGCTGTATTCAGGTAAACCGGATACATCTGCTCGACTTCGTGCAGCTCGCCGTTGATGGCGCCCTGTAGGTTATCTACAGTTTTGCCGATTCCAAATACTCCGCCTGCTGCAACTGTTGCATCCCCGATATCACCGTCCAGAACTTTGAAATGATTTCCGGCATGCACACGTTCCGCATAGGAAATCGCTTCAAACAGTGTTGCGATATTCGGGAATCCCTCCTTGCGGGCAATATCGCCCCAGATAAGATAGCGCATATGCGCCATGCTTTCTCCGCCGTAAGCAGAACGGAGAAAATCCGCAGTCATGGCATTATGTACCGACATATATAAAACCTCCCTTTTCATTTAGTTAAAATGTGGCCCTTTGCAGTGGCCTGTGTTGTTCGCTTTACGCATCAGACGCGCCACATCTCAGTTTGGCTAAAATTCAGCTTTCCAAAGGCCGTGCAGATTGCAATATTCGCAAACGGTTCCGCTTTCAGCGTTATCAAACTCGGCAATCGGCTGTTCGCCAGGCTGCAAATATTTAAATTCGACGCGTCTGCCGGACACCAAAGCAATACACTCGATGTGATGCTCAGGAAGCATAGGATGCAAAACGGATCCAACTTTAACCTTTAGTTTCCCGTTTTCCCTCGTTATAACCGGAACGTGTTTCTCCTTCGCACCATCCGAGGTATTTGCCACTAGTTTGTTCATCGCCTGTCCGCAGCAGGTAAGGGTTCCGCCGCCGCTTTTTAGTAACGCTACAATGTTTCCGCATCTTTCACAACGATAAAAAAATATATCTGACATAGATAATCTCTCCTTTGAATATATTTTTTATTCAAATGCAACAACGGCATCTTTGTTCTTAATACGAAGCAGGACTGTTTCCAGCACGCGGAAGTTATGGTTCAGGTCTTTCTGTTCCAGATATGCAGTCGAAAGGTCTTGACCGATAACAAGATCAAGATTTCTCGGTTCACTGCAGACCAGAAGGGCCTTTCCGCTACCGAGCACAGGGGTATGCAACACATTTCCGTTTAGAAGTTTAGAAATACGATCATACTCTAATACACCTGTTCCAGGTTGAATTCGTTGTAGCTGTAAATAAATATTAGGACTTATGACAAGGGTGTAGGCACCATAGATTCCCTTTGAAATCAGAAGCTCAATGGCCGAGGCGATATCGGAATAGGCGTTTTCGCCTTCCTTCCAATCGGATTTTTTAATCTTGTTGATGCCCTGGGCGGTTAGAAGCCCTTCATACCCAAGGGCCGCATTGCCGAAATAAATTAAAGAATCTTCTTTTCTTGCGCAGGTTTCGGCAGCATTTAAAGCTTCTGTAAGATCAACCGGATATCCAAACTGTGCGCTGTTTTCAAGATCCCTTGCACGCAATGTGAAATCATGATAAATAGCGGGAATCTCTACATATTTCCTGCCTTTTGTCGTAATTATTCCTCCGTCTGAGACTTCTTCTACAGCTCCGGCGCTATCGACAGAAATGCTTTCAGTGCCGACTCCAAGCGGCCCAAACACATGTAAAAACCGCCTTCCAGACAGAACTTTTCTCACCGCTCCAACAACAGCGGAGTCGATCTCTCCCCACAGTTCAGTTGAAATGGGGGAACTTTCTCTAGAAAGATAATCCATAGTGATTCTCCTCTCTAAATCAAGATTTATGATCAAGAAGACTGCCGACTGTTCCCTTTCCAGTAGCTGTTTTTTCTGCTGGTTCTTTCAAAACTCCAAGCTTTTCCAGCATCTCTTTGACTTCCGTTTCGCCGGCAGCGAATTGCTCAGCTTCTTTCGGGTCCAGTGTGCGCAATAGCGTAAACAGTTCCCCGACATGTACTTTCTCTTCATCGCGGATATCGGATATAACTGCTTTGGCAATGGCATTATCTGTTGCCTGTGCATGTGCATCATAGAGGTAAATGGCCTCCAGTTCTCCTGCGATATCCAGACGTACCGCCTGAATGAGTTCATCTTTGTTTAATTTTCGTTCAACATTGCCTTGAAATGGATTTGCAAAAGCTGGCATTTTATTCGACCTCCCAAGTTAAATGATAAGATATAAATTTCTGGCTTTATAATAGCATATATATTTCCAGTCTGCAAGGTTATAGAAAGGAACACTTCAATTCGTAATATGAACTTATGTTATTTTGAACGCTCATTCGGTAGATTCAAGTTTTGTAAGTTCTAAGGCCAGCAGCCTTAAGAATCCAAAAGCTTTTGAAACTCGCCTAAGCTCAGACAATCAAAAGCTCTAAGGATTCTTTGCGGCAGCAAAGCCAAGAATTTATCAAAACTTTCATAATGCTCATTTGTTGCTCAAAACAACATAAGTCTATTTATGCCTGATTTCATATTGCGAATCGAAGAAAGGAACAGAATGTAAATGATATGTTACATTTTATAATATATAAAAAAACTTTTTAAGGGAAAAATAATATAATACAGGATGCTTCTTTTATATTTGAAGAATATTATTCAAATAATCTGTATGCATTCTATAAGGTAGATTTAGGAAAAGGGTGATACCTTGAAAAAACAAATGTTTATTGTTATCTTTATAATATCGCTATCTTTATTTCTGTTATCCTGTGCAAAAAAGAATAAAGCTCAGGAAGGAAACTCAAAAAAAGAGGATGGCAAAAACTATATCATATTTGTAAATGCTGATTCGCCGGACGAAAATAAAATGTATAGCATAGAGGTTGAAAGCAAAGATAAGAAGTCGATATATCAGAAAAACGTTTTGAATGCTGCGGGCATTGATGGAAAAATAGCCGTATTGTCAGAAGAAAAAGGGAAAACAGGGCTGTATACGATCAACGCGGATGGAAGCGGCAAAGTCGCTGTTTTAAAGGATTTTCCCATAAAAAACAGCTATGTTTCGTGGTCTCCGGACAAGAAAAAGATAACTTTTGCCGCAAGGAAAACCGGGGATAAATCCGATGAGATATATTATGTTGAAACGGATGAAAACAAGGGCCCTGTAAAGGTAACTGACGATGGCCTGACCGATGCCGACCCTAAGTTCTCCAATTCAGGGGAAACTATCGCATATGATAAAAAATCAGGCGGCAATTACGATATTTTTTTGTATGAGATTTCTCCCTTAAGAAATGTGAATCTATCGAAAAATGCGGCAAACGACATTTCTCCCGTTTTAAAAACCGATGGTACAAGGATGTTGTTTCTAAGCGACGAGGCTGAAGCGGGCAAATATAATTTATATTCTATGAATATGGATGGCAGCGGGAGGTATCCATTGACATCAGGCTTAAACATCGACAGGCATTCTGTTGATGTTTCACCAGACGGCAGCATGGCAGCGTTTGTATCGGTAGATGACAGGAAAAATAAATCCCTTCATGTAATCGATATGAGCAAAAAAACCGTTATGGTTTCAAACGGTTCATATATATCGGCATGGTCGGACGATAGCAAAAAGCTCTATTTTGCATCTTCCGACGACAAAGAGATGAAAAGAAAGATAATTGAATATGACATACAGGAAGGAGTCATGAAAGATATCGTAAAGGTGCAGTATAAACCTGGAGAAGAGGCGGAGGGCATAAAATTCATATATTTTACCGACAAGTTGAAATAAAGGATCATGAGAGGGATAAATGATCCTTTTATTTATGGGCGTGGCCGGCTATACTTTAAGTGGAGGTTCGCTTTGTAATATGAAATTGATCATAAATAGTATATTATTTTGAGCAACGAAATGAGCATTATTAAAGCTCAAAACAACATGAGTTCAGATTAGAACCAAAGTGGAATGTAAGTTCAGCACTAAAACGTTTTGCTAAAATTCATTATAATAATTAAAGGAAAACAATAATTCTTATAGAATATTTAACAAGTCTATAAAGATTGATGGGGTGGTACTATTGGCGCAATATTATTCAAAGCTTGAGTCTAAAGAAATGGATGAACTTTTTAAGGCCATACTTACGTTAAAAAACATCGAAGAATGCTACAGATTTTTTGATGATATATGTACAATAAATGAGATGCAGGCAATTTCCCAGAGAATGCAGGTCGCACTGATGCTGAACAAAGGGGAAACATACAACGAGATAGTCAAAAAAACCGGTGCAAGCACTGCAACCATAAGCAGGGTAAACAGGTGCTTAAACTATGGTTCAGATGGATATAACTTAGTATTGAAAAGGCTTGGCAAAAAATAATAGTTTTATCAAGAGGGCTTTTTTTAAAGACAGACAAAAATGGAGGAAATAAGATGGATTTAGATAAACTGAACAAAGAGCAAAAGGAAGCGGTTCTTACAACAGAGGGACCTCTTTTGATATTTGCAGGGGCCGGAAGCGGAAAAACCAGGGTTCTTACATACAGGATAGCATATCTTATTGAAAGCGGCGTATACCCGGGAAGCATTCTTGCAATTACATTTACAAACAAAGCGGCCGGCGAGATGAAAGAAAGGGTGGAAAACCTTGTGGGAAGCGCATCACGGGATATATGGATATCCACGTTCCATGCGGCTTGCATGAGGATTTTAAGAAAGGAAATAGATAAGATAGGTTACAATAAAAACTTTGTAATATTTGATACAGGCGATCAGAAGACTCTCATCAAACACTGCTTGGATGATCTTGACATAGATGAGAAGATGTATCCTGTAAAAACTGTATTGGGCAATATAAGCAAGGCAAAGAATGAACTTGTAACCTGTGAGATGTATAGAAAACGGAATTCCCTTGATTTCAGGGCAAAAAAGATAGGGCAGATCTACGAGCTTTACCAAAAAAAGTTGAAGGAAAACAATGCGCTTGACTTTGATGATATTATAATGAAGACAAACGAGATTTTTGAAAAATTTCCCGATGTTTTAAAGTTCTATCAGCATAAATTCAAGTATATACATGTTGATGAATACCAGGATACCAATTATGCCCAGTATAAGTTCATATCCTATCTTTCCATGTTTTACAGAAACCTCTGCGTCGTAGGCGACGACGACCAGAGCATATACGGCTTCAGGGGAGCCGATATAAGGAACATACTGGAGTTTGAAAAGGAATATCCAGATGCCAAGACAATAAAACTTGAAGAAAATTACAGGTCTTCAAAATGTATATTGAATGCTGCAAACAGCGTTATAAAAAATAACAGGGGCAGAAAATCAAAAACATTGTGGACGAATAAGAGTTCCGGTGAAAAAATCTCAATATATACGGCAAGAGATGAAAAGGACGAAGCGGCATTTATTGCAAAGAGCATATTGAAGGATATGGATTACGGCAGGAGCCTCAAGGATTTTGCCGTGCTATACAGGACGAATGCCCAGTCGAGGGTTATAGAGGAAGCATTCATGCAGTATAAAATTCCCTACAGGATAGTCGGGGGTTTGAAATTCTACGATAGAAAAGAGATAAAGGACCTCATCGCATATCTTCGTGTAATCGATAATCCTGTGGATAACATATCTCTTGCAAGGATAATAAATGTGCCGAAGAGAAACATAGGAGATACCACTTTGCAAAAACTGTCCGGATATGCTTCTAGGATGGGGATAAGCATGATGCAGGCTGTTTTTGAAGTGGATAACATAAAGGAAATATCGCCGAGGGTTTCGTCATCAGTTAAAAAATTCGCATCTCTTATGCAGGAATTTTTATCATCATATGAAGGGCGCAGTGTGCCTGAGCTGATTTCGTTGATAATGGATAAAACAGGTTATATGCAAAAACTGCTTACATCAGGAGATACTCAGGATGAATCAAGGCTCCAAAATATAAAGGAATTCTTATCCGCTGCCCAGGATTTTGAGAGGGAGAGTGAAGATAAAAGTCTTGGAGCATTTTTAGAGGGGATAGCGCTGATTTCCGATATAGATACGGTCAAAGAGGATGAAAGCGCCGTGGTATTGATGACGCTTCACAGCGCCAAGGGTCTGGAATTTCCTGTTGTATTCATGGCGGGAATGGAAGAGGGCATTTTCCCGAATTACCGATCCGAAGAAGATGACAGCGAGGTGGAGGAAGAAAGAAGGCTGTGCTATGTCGGCATAACCAGGGCTAAGGAAAAGCTTTATATGACATATGCTGCCATAAGAACTCTCTACGGCAATACCCAATGCAATGATGTTTCGGAATTTATAACCGAGATTCCTGAAAAATATATAGAATTCATAAATAAAAAGCCGCTTGATTATATTGCGGCTTCAAAGGCTGACCTGACAGTGAATAAGCCGGCGAAGCTGACTCTAAACGAAATGAATGTTTTAACTTCCGATAAAATTAAAGCAGGAACGAAGGTAAGGCATAAGTTATGGGGAGAGGGGATTATAGCCTCTGCAATAAAAAAGCCCGATGATTATGAGATTACCGTTGTATTTGACAGCTGCGGGATAAAAAAGCTCTCTGCAAAATATGCTCCTTTGGAATATATTTAGACTGGAGGTATATTAATTGGACGTTGCAAAAAGGATTGAAGAACTCAGGAAAATCATTAATTATCACAGTTACAGGTATTATGTCATCGATAAACCTGAAATAAGCGATTATGAATATGACATGCTCTACAGGGAGCTTGAGGATCTGGAAGATAAACATCCTGAACTTATAACGCCTGATTCGCCAACACAAAGGGTAGGCGGTGAAGCGCTCAGGGAGTTTGAGCAGGTTGTCCATACAATACCGCTTCAAAGTCTTCAGGATGTATTTAGTTTTGGGGAATTGAGGGATTGGGACAGAAGAGTAAAAAGCATGATAAATGAAACACCTGAGTATATCGTTGAGTTAAAGATAGACGGTTTGTCAGTCGCCTTGCTGTATGAAAATGGAAAACTTGTAAGGGGTGCAACGAGGGGCGACGGATTTATCGGCGAAAATGTCACCCAGAATTTAAAGACTGTTAAAAGCATACCTCTTGTTATAAAGGATAATAATCTTCTGGAAGTGAGAGGAGAGGTATACTTTCCTAAAAAAAAGTTTATAGAATTAAATGAAAAAAGGGAGGAAGCCGGTGAATCGCTGTTTGCAAATCCAAGGAATGCTGCAGCAGGATCATTGAGGCAGTTGGATCCCAAGATAACGGCAAAAAGAGCGCTGGATATTTTCGTTTTCAATGTTCAGCGATATGAAGGAAAGGATCTTGTTACCCATTTGAACAGCCTTGAATATTTAAAAGATCTCGGATTTAAAGTGAGCCCCGAGAGAGTCCTTTGCAAAGACATTGAAGAGGTTATAGAGCAGATAAAAAGGATGGGGGAGATGCGCGGCGGCTTGCCATTTGAGATAGACGGCATCGTAATCAAGGTAAACTCTCTGGCTCAAAGGGAAGTGCTTGGAAGTACTGCTAAAACGCCAAGATGGGCGGTGGCATATAAATTTCCACCTGAAAGAAAAAAGACAAGGTTAAAGGATATAACAGTAAATGTTGGGAGGACAGGAGTGCTTACGCCTATGGCAATACTGGAACCGGTGAGGATTGCCGGTTCGACTGTTTCAAAGACTACATTGCATAATGAAGATTATATTTCTGAAAAGGATATCAGGATAGGAGATAATGTCATAATACAAAAGGCCGGCGATGTGATACCTGAGATCATCGAGCCTTTAATCAAGGAAAGATCCGGAGATGAGAAAATATTTAAAATGCCGGAGAAATGTCCGGAATGCGGCGCACCTGTGAAAAGACTGGATGGTGAAGTTGCCGTAAGATGTACGAACATAACATGTCCTGCTCAGATCAGGAGATCGCTGGAGCATTTTGTATCAAGGGATGCTATGAATATAGACGGCCTAGGGCCCCAGATAATATCGCAGCTTCTCAATAACGGGCTGGTACACGATGCGGCGGATTTTTATTATTTAAAATATGAGGATTTAATAAAACTCGATAGAATGGGAGACAAATCGGTAAATAATCTTTTAAATTCGATCAGCAAGACAAAGGCGAATGAACTTGACAGGCTCATTACCGCTCTGGGCATAAGATATGTGGGGCAGAAAGCCGCAAAAAATTTGGCTAAATATTTCGGTTCCATGAAGGGAATTATGAACTCGACAGAGGATGAATTCTTGAATATCGAAGACATCGGAAGCATTATGGCTGAGTCCATATATAATTTTTTCAGCAATGAGAAAAATATAGCATTCATAAATAAGCTTAAAGATGCAGGAGTAAATATGGTATGCAAGCAATTTGGCTCAGAAAAGGATCAACCTCTTGCGGGGCTTACATTTGTGCTTACCGGAGCTCTTTCAAAACATACCAGGGATGAGGCCTCGGCTATCATAGAAAACCTTGGAGGAAAGGTTTCAGGAAGCGTATCGAAAAAGACGAGTTATGTCCTTGCCGGCGAAGATGCCGGATCGAAGCTCAGAAAAGCCAAACAGCTTAATATTAAGATTATAAATGAAGAGGATTTTGAAAAATTGACCGGAAAAGTTAAATGAGGAGCATGGCGTTCAAAAGTGATTGCTAATATTTTTATTAAAAAAAGGGAGATATCTATATGTTAACCGGGTCAAAGACATTTGTTCCTAAGAAATTCAATAAAGATTGTCAGCCTGATCTGCACGGCCAAAAGACAATCCAACCGACCATCCGGCATTTGGGTAGAGAACAGGCTGCCTATGTATGGTATGCATGTTACGGCTCCAATATGGCGGAGGAGAGGTTTATGTACTATTTGCAAGGCGGAAGATGCAAATACAATGGAAAAGAGTATGATGGATGCAGGGATAAATCTGCCCCGAAGGCAAAGAAAGCGATTACGATTCCATTTGAAATGTATTATGGAAATTGCAGCCGTAACTGGAATAATTGCGGGGTTTCATTCCTCGATTCATCGAGGAGCGGAAAGACACTTGGACGCATGTATCTGATTAGTAAAGAACAGTTTGAGGAAGTTCGCCGCCAGGAAGGCCCAGGAGATTGTTGGTACAACCAGGTGATTTATCTTGGCAAGGATAGCGGATATGAAATTTACACATTTACCAACAAAACGCGTCGTAAGGAGAATGAGCCGGATGCAGGCTATATTTCAGTTATACGCCAAGGGTTGATTGAAACTTATCCGCAAATTACAGAGAAGGAGTTAAAAGAGTACCTGGCAACCGGGAATTAGAGTAATGAAAAATGTGCATCTGTAAGCTTCGATTCGTAATATGAACTTATGTTATTTTGAACACTCATTCGCCAGATTC
>ENA-UOOI01001930-UOOI01001930.1-fermentation-metagenome-genome-assembly--contig:-NODE-1930-length-19594-cov-4.183223_pt1 | contig 19594 bp, 21 predicted proteins | sample MGYA00245779_ERZ724027 | MGnify/ENA primary metagenome ERZ724027 (study PRJEB28704, sample SAMN03018318) | fermentation metagenome | biome: anthropogenic terrestrial biome; feature: soil; material...
GGATAATGTGGTATCTTGTACCTGGCAGGTCCTTAACTCTTCCTCCACGAATCAGAACAACACTATGTTCCTGAAGATTATGTCCTTCACCCGGAATATAGCTTGTAACTTCGATACCATTAGAGAGACGAACTCTGGCGATCTTTCTGAGTGCTGAATTCGGCTTCTTAGGTGTCGCTGTCTTTACTGCTGTGCAGACGCCACGTTTTTGTGGTGAAGACAGATCGGATGTTTTCTTTTGCAGAGAGTTAAAGTTTTTCTGCAGAGCCGGAGCATCAGATTTTTTAGATGTGGTCTGACGTCCTTTTCTTACTAACTGATTGAATGTTGGCATTCCTTTTCACCTCCTGATAAAATCTCCGTATAATACGGGGTACCCGGTTGCTTAACTTCTTATTATAAAATTTTGCGCACAAAATGGTCGTACATCTTATGCACGCTCAGATATTATATCCTTAAAAATGTCAAAAGTCAAGGTTTTTTTCAGACTCTGTCATTTTACAAGTAAAACGCCCAGAGCTCCTGCGCCCAGTGTAACCCAAATAGGGTTTATATTCTTTTTATGCACAGCATAAAAACTAAGTGCTGCAATAGAAAGCGAAGGAATACTGATAACCAGAGGATCTGATATCGATTTTGGCATATTGCCGGCCTCCATAATCGAAGTCCCGATAAAAAAGATGAGCGAAGAACACATAATTCCCATCGCTGCAGGTCTGACTCCCCGGATCACTTCGTTTGTCAGTTCATTTTCAGAAAATCTCTTCAGGAGGCTGCTTATAATCAGCATCAAGATAAAGGACGGCAGTATAACGCCAATGGTCGACAGCACAGCTCCCGGTATTTTTCCAATCTGATACCCCACATAACCTGCAGCATTCACTGTCACAGAACCGGGCGTCAGTTCGAACAGGCCAATCAGATTGGCAAACTGTGTCTTCGTTACATCCCATATACCCGACACCTCTTCATATAACAGAGGGACAATCGCATATCCCCCGCCAAAGCTCATAAAACCCAATTTAAAAAATCTTAAAAATAATTCAAGTATTAGCATTTGCCTCTTCCCCTTTCAGTGCCACATGTGGATTTTTTTCTTCTTGTTCGATATTCTTATTTTCGATTTTCTTTCGAATCTGAAATCTGTCATATCGATAACAGATGTAGGATAGGGCAAAAATTCCCCAGAAGACATAGGCAGTCTTATAGTTTATTGCTGATATCACAAGATTACTTCCTAATATAATAGCAGTCCCGACTTTGTTTTTATTTGCCAGAAAATACAAGAACAGAGAACATAAGATTCCACAGGCAATGATATAAACAAAGTTAATGTCAAACACCTGCATCGCTCCAAATGATCCTGCCATAATCACCAGATCGGCCTTAGACTGAAGTACATGTGATCGAAGATCCAGCAGTGCACTTAAGATCAGGCCTACCACTGCGGCACGAACTCCTGTAAAAAAGTGGTCCACATAGATATTGCCATCAATCAAAGGCTCAATTACTACAACCAGGGCAATACAGAGCATCGGAGCCAGTGCTGCGCCCAGGATTGCAAAGACTGCACCCTTGATACCTTCCATGGTTCTTCCAAGGAAAGCCGCACTGTTGATTGTCAGGCTCCCCGGTACGGACTGAGAGATTGATATCATATCCATCAGTTCATCCTCTGTGATCCAGTGATGCTTTTCGACTAACTCTCGCTTAAACAGAGGAAGCATCTCAAGGCCTCCTCCGAAAGTAAACAATCCAATTTTAAAAAAGACTTCAAAGATCGATAATAATTTCTTCAATTCAACATTTCCCCTTTACTCTTATATTTTTTTAGCTGTTGTTTTATGTTGCTTCCCGCTCCTGTTTATGTTACCATTATATACAAAAACATCATAAAGTTAATTTATGAATAATTAATATATCATAAGCTTTTATTATGTTTAGATGGGAAATGAGGTGATCCGATGATTGATACAAAATTGTACACGTTACTTGCTGTCGTCGAATACGAAAGTTATACGAAAGCTGCAGAACATCTGTCACTGACACAGCCAGCTGTAACCCAGCATATCAAGCAGTTAGAGCAGGAGCTGCATGTGAAGCTGTTCAATCGCTCCGGAAACAGGATAAAGCCAACGAGTTCGGGAAATTATGTGATTAGATATGCACGAAGAAATATTGCATTATATGAAAGAATGAAGCAAGAACTTGTTGATGATGAAAGGCAGATAAGACATCTGCGAGTGGGGATTACTCACACCGCAGAGAGCAATGCTGTAGTCGAGGTTCTGGGAAAATACAGTGCGCAAAATCCCGGAACAAATATAAAAATATTTACTAGCTCCATAAATAATCTTTATGACATGTTAAAAAGTTTTGAACTGGATCTGGCTGTTGCAGAGGGAAATATCCCAGACAGCAGTATCAATTCTCTGCTGCTTGATACAGACTCACTGGTCTTGGTTGTCTCTAATAACAATCCTCTTGCCAAAAAGAGAATGGTAACATTGAATGAACTGAAAAAGCAGCCATTAATTCTTCGAAGTTCATCCTCTGATACCAGAAATCTGTTCACAGCAAATCTGGAAAGCCGTAATATCTCACTCGACGATTTTAACGTCATTCTGGAAGTAGACAACATCGCAACCATTAAAGACCTGATCCGCCGCGGTATCGGGGTCTCCATTCTTGCGCGCAGTGTCTGTCTGGATGAACTAAAAAAAGGAAAAATCACGGTTTTGCCGATTGAAAATCTAAGCATGATCCGGGAAATCAATATTCTCTACCACAACGACTTCAGGCATATGGATATTCTGCAGAATATCATGAAAGAATATAACAAAACCGTGAAACACTACACTTCCTGATCCAACACCTTATACAGAAGTTTATACAGGATACCGGCTTCTTCTATAGACAGCGGAATACATCCTTTCATCTTGAGGGGCACTTCCGCTGCCTTTTTCTTTAATTTTTCCCCTTTATCCGTGATCGTTATAATCACTGCACGTTCATCTTTTTCGGAGCGCTCGCGTCTGACATATCCCTTTTTCTCGAGACGCTTTAAAAGCGGCGTCAGCGTGCCGGAATCAAGATAGAGGTATCTGCCCATCTCCTTTACACCAATACTCTGATGTTCCCAGAGAACCATCATGGCGATATACTGAGTATATGTCAGATCAATCTCATCGAGATAAGGCTTATAGCGATTAACAACCTCCTTTGCCGCAGCATAAAGAGGAAAACACAGCTGGTTTTCGAGCTTTAAAATCTGCTCATTCATGGGAATTGTCCTCACAGATTCGCTTTGCAAAAGCCTCTGCATGTTTCAGATCCTCTACATTCGGATGGCCGCTGCCTACCATCATGAATTTACCTTTACACTGAAAAGCATCATCGCTGACCAAAATTCCCTTTGGCTCAAGAATTGCTTTTACCTCAGGCAGCGCTGATTTTTTACTTGCAGCTGTGCCGAATACAGCAACGATCTTCACCTGATCTTTTCTCAGGGCAGAGAGGAAATCGCGCAGTTTACCGTCAATCTTTCCCGCATAGATAGATCCTCCGACAAAAAGAATATTGACCGGTTTTGAAAGATTTGCCTCTTCCACAGAAACCGCCTTCGCAGATGCCCCTTTTGCAACGGCTCCGGCAACCTTCTTCGTATTTCCACTTCTTGAAACATATACAACTTTGTTCATAATTCAATCCTCCCAGAGTTTTTTACAATAGTTTTTCTATATCAGCGGCGATATCTTTGGGCTCTACGGTCGGCTCAAAGCGTTCAATCACATTTCCCTTGCGGTCGATGAGAAATTTTGTGAAGTTCCACTTAATCTGGTTATCCGTATAGCCATCTTTATATCTTCCTTTGAGCATGAGTTCCATACCCTTTGCCTTTAAACCTTTGCCAAGTCCTTTAAATCCTTTTTGTGAAGTCAGGTATTGATACAGGGGAATGGCATTCTCCTCACGTACCTCCACTTTACCTGACAGAGGGAATGTCACGCCATAGCGCACGGAGCAGAATTCCGAGATATCTTTTTCATCTCCTGGCTCCTGTTCCATAAACTGATTGCACGGAAATCCAATCACCTCGAAACCCTGATCTTTATATTTTTGATATAATTCTTCCAGACCTTTATATTGCGGGGTAAATCCACATTTGCTTGCCGTGTTGACAATCAGCAGAACCTTTCCCTCATACTCAGACATCTTTATCGGTTTCTTCTCAATCGAAGTATATTCATAATCATAAACAGACATATTAAAATCCTCCTAACTATTTTCCTCAATTATATTGTGCACAATTATTATAGTTCTCTTATGATCTTGTTGTCAAGGGTTCATCTATAAACTTTTTATGAACTACTTGGCAGTATTTCCAGAAAACAGACGGTTTACTCAAAAAAAGTGAGATATGAAAGTTCCGTCTCTCATGTCTCACTTTTTAATCTTATGATTTTTCCTGCAGCAAAAAAAACAAATATCGCACAATCGTATATACAACCAGAACAACTGCAATCACAGTTTGAAGCAGAACTATATACCGAAGCGCAGGAATCGGTCTTCCCATCTTTATAAGACATGCCATCAGTTGTTTCGACGCAATCGCACTGATCACAAATGGAAAAGTGAACGCCGAAATGCTCGGATAAAATGGTACCTTCAGATAGGTAACCGCTTTGATTAGTGCAAATATGTACAGTATCAAGGCCAATATATACATCGCAATCAGAAATCCATAAGATTTTGATTCCACGGACTGAATATATCCTGCCACGCAAAGACTTGCAGGTGCTGCATAGATACAGATCAGCGGCTTTGCCGGTTCCAAGACTTCCTTATATTTCGCATAACGAATCGTCACAAGGACAAGCAACACTATTAGTGCAGCAAACCCAAACCAAAATGCCACTGTTCCCACTCCTGTTCTTTTAAAAGCGGGTGCCGTAATTGAAGCCACAACAATCCCAACATATACAATAAAATAGCTGGCAAACACTTTGGGCATCTGCAGCTTGCATATAAACTTCGCCGTAAAATATATAATCAGCATAAGATGCAGCAAGATTGCCGCAATCCATATAATAAATGCAGCCTGTCCAGCCCATGGTTTGATATAGACACTGAGCAGCATCAACGCCATGGAGAATGTTCCCGCGATACTTGCCATAATCGGATTCTCCAAATCCTTTTTTACGCTGTCCCAATAGAATATCATCTTCAGCAGAAACAGCAGAAGAAATATCCCGGCAATGACTCCACATAAATAGCGAATTCCTTCCGAATAGCTCTGTAGAAGATTACCCAGTGCAGCCGTCCCAAGAGCAACGCCGCAGATCGGCAGGGGAACTTTTTTAATCAGATCCTTCATACCGTCAAGCCTCCTGTGCCGTCTTTATCTCATCCACGTTGGTAAGGCCCAGCTCGCGTACGATGATCTGAGCAGTCTTCCAGGCACACATCCCGGTAAAATGAATACACTGTTCCTTGTGTTCTCCCTTACCCATGTCGAATTCTCTGGTCAGAACCCGGCAGCAGACTGCATTCTTTCCATTCTCTTTCCGAAACCAGTCATGCAGTTCATTCGTCAGTTCCATACACTTTACTGCCTGCGGATCAGCAGGTCCTTTTTTCTCGGTTCTCCCAAAAAACAGACCCAATGTGAGAATGCCTCCGTTTAAGGCCCCACACATACAGCCCGAATGCCCCGCACCGACTGCCATCCCGGTAGCCATGGCAATCACTTGATCCGGGACATCCAATTCAAAATTATCTTTCACTGCGGATACCAGCGCTTCACAGCAGAAGAAACCTTCTCGGAAGTTATTCTTTGCATCCTCCTGTATCTTTTTCAGACTTACTTCTTGTTTTACATGCACAATAACAACTGTCCTTTCTCTTTTGACGCTTGCATCATAATATCACATGCGGACAATAAAAACAATCGCTATATTTACCAAAAAATATCGAATGACATTGGTTATATAGATCAGTTCCTATTCAGTCTCTGGCTGCTTTCATAGAACCCTGCCCAAGGATCCGGAAACTGTAGTCTCTTGAGTGCCTCTTCCATCGTAATCCCATCAGGATCCACATCCTTTAACTCATCCCACGTAATCGGCATCGATACTCTGGCACCTTTGCGGGCACGAATCGAATAGGGAGCAACACTTGTGGCTCCTCGTCCGTTTCGTATCCAATCGATAAAGATTCTGCCTTTTCGTTTCGCTTTTCTGATATTGCTTGTATACCGATCCGGCCACTGCTGCTCCAAAACCTCAGCTGTCTTTCGCGCAAAACCAGAAAACGACTCCCAGCCGGCACCGGGCTGAAACGGGACAACGATATGATAACCTTTCCCACCACTGGTCTTTAAGTAAGAGGTAAGCGAGAGATCTGTTAAAATATTTCGGATATCCAATACCCCCTGACGCACACGCGCAAGGTCCATCCCCTCATCCGGATCCAGATCAAACACCATCACGTCAGGTTTTTCGAGGTCCTCTGTCCTGCTCCCCCAGGTATGAAATTCTACTGCGTTGTTCTGAACCTGAAGTAAGAGATCGTGTAAGTCATCTATATAGAGATAATCCGACTCTTCGCCGTCATTTTCAGTGATCGTAAGCACCGGAGCCTTTTTATCGGCCGATGCCGGATGTTTCTTAAAAAAGCTTGTCTGTGCGATTCCTTTTGGACAACATACGAGGCTCAAAAGTCTTTTGCTTACATATGGCAGCATCCGTTTGGATACTTTGGCATAGTACTCGGCCATCTCTCCTTTTGTGATGCCATCTTCCTCAAACATCAACTTATCCGGATGGGTAATGATTACTCCCCCAATCTTTCGTGATTCACTGCTGCCGGAAGGGTCAGGCTTTCTGTGAAGCATGGTTTTTTCTGATGCTTTTGCTTCTCTAAACGTATCAGGGCCATCTTGTATTTCCATCCGGACAGAAAGCGGGTCTTTATCCGTCCGCAGCCCGAGAAAACTCGCATGGCGCAAAATATGATCTTTCGTCCACTGCGCAAATTTCACCTCTGCGAGTAGTTTTGGCTTTACCCAGGTTACACGCTCGCCTGATCTGGGTTTTGGTATAGTTAAAAAAGGCGAATCAATTCTTTTTATCATTGAAAACTGTTGTAGAAGCTCCTGTATCTCATCTTCTTTAAATCCAGTCCCCACCCGGCCTACATATAGGAAACAGTTATCCTGATAAGCTCCCAATAACAGTGAACTGATCTGTCTTGTACTGTCATCGCGAACAGCATATCCTCCGATCACAAACTCCTGTCTCTTCACGCACTTCAATTTAATCCAATCACCATTTCTTGTTCCGCTGTAGACGCAATCCTCTCTTTTTCCGATGATTCCCTCCATTCCCATCTTCTCGGCGGCGGCAAAGCTCTCATTTCCCATATCTCTGACATGACGGCTATAATATAGATTTTCCGGCGCATCTTCCAGTAATCTTTCAAGTTTCTCTTTTCTTTTGGCGAGCGGCAGATCTCTTATATCTGTGCCATCTAAGGCAAGAAGGTCGAATATTATATAAGTCAGATCCTTTTGTTTCTTCTCTCGCAGATAATCCTGCAGTGCCTGGAAATCTGTCCTGCCATTCGAATCTGTCACTGTCATCTCACCGTCCAGAATCAGAGCTCTTCCTTTTGCAAAACTTACAATGGAATGGGCAATATCGGAAAATTTCTCCGTAACGTCCACACCGTTTCTCGTCATCAGGCGAACTTGGTTTTCCTCGGCAAACGCTACGATTCTATAGCCGTCATACTTCATCTCATACAGCCATCCTTTTTCTTTGGGGACCTGATGTACGAGTTTTGCCAGTTGAACTTTGGTCTGTCGAAAGGGGTTCCTGACTATCTTTTCCTCTGTCCCCTCTTCAATCTCTGCCATCGTCCTGCCCGTTCTCACGCTTGTAGTGAAGTTCTCCAAGCGAAAATCCATACCGGCATACTCATCTCTTTCCTTCAATAAGAGCCAGTTATCTGTTTGTTTATCCCTAGACTTCTGTTCTTTCTTTCCTTTTAGGCGAATCAAAGCCCACTTTCCCCTCAGACGTGTCCCGCTCAGATTCATCTTCACCTGACCTTTGAAAAGCCCCTGTTTCATATCTTCCCTCGGTTCCCAGAAACCCTCATCCCAGAGCATGACCGTTCCGCCGCCGTACTCACCTTTTGGAATCGTGCCCTCAAAGTTGCGATACTCCAGAGGATGATCCTCCACATGAACAGCCAATCGCTTGTCACGTGTATCATAGGAGGGCCCTTTGGGCACCGCCCAGGAGAGCAGAACACCATCCCATTCCAAGCGAAAGTCATAGTGGTCATGACTTGCCATATGGTGCTGAACAACAAATCGAAACCCGCCTGAGTGTTCATTTCTCATGGGGTAATTTGCACTTTCGGGCTCATAGGAGCGGTCAAAATTTCTTTTCTGCCGATATTCACTGATTTTGTCCATAATCATCCTCTCTCTTTTGATACACGCGGGCTGTTAATTCTCATGCTGTCTCTTTTTCTTTTTTTGCATTTGCAACGCTTACTTTTAAGGCCTCCATCAGGTCAATCACCTTAGACGGGCCTTCATCCTGCGGTGCGACGACCTCTTTACCGGAAATCTTAGTCTCAATCAGGCCGCGCAGTTTCGCCTGATATTCATCTTTATATTTTAATGGTTCAAAAGGCGTATCCATCGAATCAATTAAAGTCTTCGCCATCTTTAGCTCCTGATCAGAGACTTCCGGTCTCGTATAGGACTTTTGAAGCTCTTTTACTTCATCGGCATAGTACATCGTTGATAACAGCATCCCCTCTTCTCTGGGGATAATCGCCATCAGCGTATCCTTCGTTCCCATAACTGTCTTTCCGATTGCAATTTTTTGTTCTGCCATCAAAGCAGTGCGCAGAAGTTCAAAGGCCTTTTCGCCTCCGGTCTCCGGGACAATCTGATACGTCTTCTCATAATAAACAGGTGAGATCTGATTCAAATTAGCAAAATGAAGGATCTGAATCGACTTTTCCTTCTCTGTCTTTATCTGTTCGATTTCCTCATCGGTAATTACGACAAACTGATCCTTGTCGTATTGATAACCCTTCACGATATCCTTCGATGTAAGTTCCTTTCCACAGTGTGCACAAGTTTTCTTATATCGAATTCGGCTATTATCTTCCTTGTGCAGCTGATTAAAATGAATATCATGATCTTGTGTCGCTGTGAGCATCGCTATCGGGATCGCGACCATCCCGAAGCTGATCACTGATTTTCTTGAGAACATAATGATACACCTCCAGTCATAGTGTTTCCCGACCAGTACTGAGGTATGCAAAGAATGCTCCATCGAATTGCTGATAGCTATTTCATGTTTTCCTTGACAAACTCATAATAGTGATTATACTGTATATATATGTATATATACAGTTGTTTAATTTTACGAAAGGATTTCATTACTATCAAATGAAAATAATCGTATCGAACCGATCGGAACTTCCGATCTATGAACAGATTAAATCGCAGATCAAGGAGGCAATCTTCTCCGGAAATCTTGCCGAGGGAGAGCTTCTGCCTTCCATACGTCAACTTGCGAGGGATCTGAAAATCAGTGTCATCACAACAACCAGAGCTTATAATGATCTGGAGGAAGAAGGATTTATCACCAGTGTACAGGGCAAGGGAAGTTATGTCCTGCCGCAGAATAAGGAAATGGCACGGGAAAATACACTGAGAAAGATTGAGTTATCATTAAATGATGCGATTGGCACAGCGAAGGCCGGAGGCATCACAAAGGAAGAGGTCATCCGGATGTTGAACCTCTTATATCGGGAGGGGGAATAAGAATGGAGTATGTATTAGAAGTTACTAGTCTGGAAAAACAATATGAAAATTTCTCCGTAAAAAATATTTCTTTTAAAGTACCAAAGGGCTACATCATGGGATTTATCGGCCCGAACGGAGCCGGCAAAACAACGACAATCAAAGCAATTCTTGGCATGCTGAACATTTCCAGCGGGAATATAAAGCTTTTTGGAAAAGACAGCCAGGGCATGAACGGGCAGTTCAACGATAAGATCGGCATTGTGATGGATACTCCTTATTTTGCGGAGGACTGGAACGCATCCGATATTGAGACGGCTGTTTCACCTTTTTACCAACATTGGAACAGTGAAACTTATGCATCGCTGCTTGAAAAGTTTTCTATTGACCGCAAGAAAAAATTAAGGGATCTCTCGCGTGGAATGAAGGTCAAACTCATGGTCTCGGTTGCCCTCTCACATCATGCCACCTTTCTGGTTCTGGATGAGCCGACAAGCGGACTGGATCCTGTCGCCAGAGAGGAACTCTGTGATCTGCTAAGCGAATTTGTGACAGATGAAAACAATAGTGTCCTATTCTCAACACATATCACTTCAGACCTTGAGAAGATCGCAGACTATATTACTTTCATTCTGAATGGTGAAATCGTTTACACAGGGCTCAAAGATGATCTGATGGAAAACTACTCGCTTGCGAAAGGAAGCCTTTATGAGATCAATGAGGAACAGCGAAAACTTCTCATCGGCGCAAGAGAATACAGCACTGGCTTCGAGGCAATGGTCAAAACTTCTGATATCAGGAAACTGCCAAATGAGCTGCTGACGGAACCGATCACGCTTGACGAGATTATCGTATTCATGAACAAGGAGGGAAAAACCGATGAATAAAACACTGTCATTTATGAAGTTGGATTATGTAACACTGCGACCTTATGTGACTATGAAAAACCTGTTCATCATGATAGCAGTTGCATTGTTTTTCACAGTACAGTCGAATACCTCCTCCATTTCCATCCTGATGGCTTATGGATTCATGTTTACCGGATACCCCTTTGCCGTAGGCGAAAAATGCAATATGGATGAACTGTATATTTCGCTGTCCATCTCCCGAAACGCAGTCGTGGGCGGCCGGTATCTGTTCACAATTCTGATGGAACTTTGCCTTGGTGTATTCGCATGCCTTGTATCCGTCCTGCTATCTCTGCTTCTCCATAGACCGATTGAAGCAAGAGAAACCTTAATCGTGGTAGTCACCTTATTCTTCGTGCTTAGTTTTCTTCAGACTCTTCAGCTGCCTGTTTTCTTCAAGATGGGATATGCCAAGGGAAAAATGATGACATACATGCCTCTGATGGTGCTGGCATTCCTGATTATCGTGATTTCGAAACACGTAAGCAAAGTTCTGAGCCGTTTCATAGAATGGCTTTCCAAAAATCCAGTAACTGCAATAACCTCCGGAATATTGATATGGCTTTTGACTGTGCTGATCTCATATCAGATTGCATTGAAATTATATAAGAAGAGAGACTTTTGATATTGGAGAACAATCTGTATAATAAATCCGACAGAATAACGAGTGTAAAAATCTCGGACTGTCGGATTTAAATGTTTACTCTCAGCTGCGAATATGAATCGAGCTTCCCTTATTGCTCTTTTTTATAATGACCTGTCTGTCAATCCGTTCTTTCAGCTCGCTGACGTGCGAAATAATTCCCACCAGGCGGTTTCCATCAGCAAGTCGAGCCAGTGTCCGTATCGCCTGCTCCAAAGACTGTTCGTCCAGTGCACCAAATCCCTCATCGATGAACAGTGTATCGATCTCGACACCGCCGGCATGACCTTGAATCACGTCTGAGAGTCCTAACGCCAGAGATAAAGATGCCTTAAAAGATTCTCCGCCGGACAGCGATTTCACAGAGCGGAGACGTCCGGTGTAGTGGTCCATCACATCGATGTCAAGACCTGTCTGCGAACGAAAATCAGAAGCACTTTCACGGCGGACAAGTTCATATCGTCCATTTGTCATTTCCCGCAGGCGTTTGTTCGCCTCCATCAGAATCTGACGGAAATATGCTGCCTGAACATACTGTTCAAATGCAAGCTTCTGTTTTCCCGAAAGTTCGCCGTTCGCTGTTTTTGAAAGATCCGAAATCAGAAGATATTTTTTCGTATACTCCGAAAAGTTCTTCCTGACCTTTTCCAGTGACTTTAGAATCAATTCATTATTGCCAAGTCTGGAAAGTACCTTTCGGAACTCTCCGTCAATTTTTTCTTTTTCCTGTTCGGTCTGAACCTTTTGCGCCATAAGCCTATCCAGATCCTGTCTTTCTTTTCCCTTTGTTTCTATTTCAAGCCTGCCAAGTTCCTGCACGATCGATTTTTGATCATCTTCGAATTTTCGGATTCTGTTTTCCGATTCACGGATCTCATCTTCCGTCTTTTTTGCAGCCTGATACGAAGCTTCATTCTTGAATCCGACCGCAGTCAATCTCTCCTGATAGAGCAAAAAGGCTTTCTTCTTTAATCTTCCTGTTTCCGTGTATTGTTCCACTTTATCCCCCAACAAAAGCCGGTTGCTGTTATGATCATTTCGAAGATCATAGTAAGCTTTTTCTGCTTTCTGAAAATCGTCTTTTTGCCTTTTCAGCTCCTTTTCCCATCCCATCATCTGTTCTTTGGCCTGCTGCCTGTCCTCATATTCAAGAGAAGATTGTATATTTTTCAACTCCCCGGCTTTAGAATCCGCTTCGAATGAAACGTGTGTCTTCTCTTCGTCCACCTCTGACCTTCTGGCTTCATTCTCCTGTAGCTGCCGCTCTGTAAGAGCCAACTGTTCTTTATGAGCTTTTTTATCCCTGATGCTTCTCTGACACATCTTCTTTCTCTGCACATATTCCTTTGTGAGTTCACTACATCTGAGCATCTGAGCATCCAATAACTGCTGCAAATTCGTCAGTCGTTCTGAATTGAACATCCCTTCTGTGCAAAATTCCCCTTCCGAAAACAGCTTTTCCACCATTTGTTTCAGCTGCTCCCCTGCCAGATCCGTCTCAGCTGCTTTTGCTGCTGCCTTACGACTGCAATCTTGCATCTTTTCGCGGGAATTCTCCGTTCTTTTTCTGAGCATTAGCAGTTCGGCCTCGCTCGGAGCGCTGCCTGCTATGACTGCCTTTGCCGGATGTTCTGTAGATCCACAGACCGGACATGGAGTTTTGTCTTCCAGTTTCTCCGCCATAATTCCCGCCTGCTCACGGTAAAATGCCATCTCATTCTCATCATAGATACGGCTGTCCTTTCTGAATTGATCTTGCGCTTTTTGAAAATCTTTCTGCAGTTTTCCACTCTCCTGTTTCATTTTCAAAAGGTTATCCACATGGCTCTTCACATTATCCAGATGTTCCGACTTTGTTTGAATCTGTTCGGACTCCTGTTCACATCTTGCCAGCTGGATCTCCAAATTCGACATTTGCTCAAGTGCTGCACGCAATTCATCTTTTTGAATCTTCATTCTTTCCTTCTGTCTCAAAAGACTTTCCTGCTCATCCAACAGATCCGCTCTCTTCTTTGCAAGCGTTCTCAACTGATCTTTCAGTAAATCCGCCTGATCATATGCAGGAAGCATCTTCGCAAGATGATCCATCGCCGAAGCCAGTTTTTCACGCTCCGGCGCTCTTTCTGTCTGTTTTTTGTATTCATCCCCGGCAAGATTCATCTGTCCGGACAGCACCGAGATCTTCTCTTGCAAAACGTCGATTTCCTCTTTCAGCTTGTCCCCTTTCTCCTGCTCGCGGAGAAAATCTTTCTCCAGCGGATATATTGTATACCGCGCATGTTTGGCATCCTCCAGATCCTTTTTCTGACGCATATGATCATCCTGGTGACTTAGCATCTCTTCCTCTTTTTTTCTTGCCGTATCCTTCTGATCAAAAAGTTGATTCAATGCAGTTGCCGCCGCAATCACTGTAATCTGATCCGATAGTCTTCTCTGGGAATCTTTTAGCTTCTCTCTTAGATTCTCCTGCAGTGAACGATCCTTTTTGACCAGTTTCTTTACTTGTTCAAACAGTTCATCCGAATCATGAATGGCTGCGTCTTTAAGCTGCGTCTGGAACTTAGTCCCCCATTCGTCTTCCGAACATGACACAAGAGAAAAATACTGCATAATTTCATTTTGCGCATCCTCACAATTTCTTTTGGCATCCCGTTCTCTCTCTTTTAAAAGCCTTCCTGCCAACTGATACAGTTCCGTGCCGAACACCCGGCGAAAGATATCTCCACGCTCCTTGCTGTCCGCAAGAAGAAGCTTTAAGAATTCTCCTTGAGCGAGCATAGCAATCTGTTTAAACTGTTTATAATTGATGCCAAGAAGGTCCGTGATTTTTGCCGTCACATCGCGAAATCCGGTGATCACAGTTCCATCCGGCATTTCCAGCACTGCATCGGCATTCTCTGCTGTCGTCCCCTCGCCACTCTTTTTGGGGCGCAGATACCTTGGATTTCGGATCACTCTATAAGTCTTTTGCCTGTGCAAAAATGTCAACTCTACATAAGTTTTCATCTCTGGCTCGGCGAAATCACTTCGCATCGTGTCCGTTGTGCGGATATCACCGCTCGCCTCCCCATAAAGCGCAAATGCAATCGCATCGAAAATGGTTGTCTTTCCCGCCCCGGTATCCCCCGTGATCAGAAACAAACCCTGACCGCCAAAGGTCTGCAAATCCAGCTCTGTTTTGCCTGCATATGGGCCAAATGCACTCATCGTGACGTGTAAAGGCTTCATCGTTCTCCCCCCGCTTTCTCGAAGATATCTTTCATGATTGTGATCTGTTCTGCCGATAGTTCTACATGATTCTGCAGTTTATAAAAATCTGCAAAAAGTTCCATCGTGCTCTTTTTCGCCGCTTCCCGTGCAAACGCATCCTGATCATCCGATGCCTGCCTGCTTCTTTTGTTGTCAAAGTCAAGTGCCATCAGATTCGGATATACTTTTCTTATCTGACCTATGGCATCGTAGATCTCATCTTCATCGGTAAGCGTGGCATGAATATAATCCTGTGAGAACGCAGCGTCCTTTCTTCCAACACACAAAAGCTCCTCAATCGGTCCTTGAATCTCACGGAGATCGCGGAGCGGTTTCAGCGGAATCAGATCATACTGTACGTTCCCCTTTTCAGCAAGCCCGATCATCACCACAGATTTGTGATGCCTGGCCTCCGAAAAGGAATATTTGAGCGGTGACCCTGCATAGCGAATGGTATCCCTTCCAATTCTCTGCGGGCCATGCAGATGTCCCAAAGCCACATAGTCAAAATCTTCAAAGACAGCAGAATCAATATTGTCCAATCCACCAATCGAGAATACTTCTGAGTCCGACTGCTCCGGTTTTTGACCGCCGGCACTTATAAACTGGTGCGCGATCAGAACATTTCGCTCATCCCTGTCAACATTGCTGTCATCAATCACTGCTCGGACTGCCTGCTCATACGTCTCGATTGTCTCATCATAAAAAGGCCTCACAGCTGCCGGTTTTACGAAGGGAAGCATATAGATATTCACAGGTCCATATTCATCGGAAAGTGTGACTTTCCAAAGGTGCCCGTTAAATACCCCGGCAATATATAGTTCGTCTTTTTGCATGATCTGACTGCCAAAGCCGAGCCGCTCCGGTGAATCGTGATTGCCGCTGATCACAAAAACCGGGTGCCTGTAAGACATCAATTCCGTCAGAAATTCGTCCAAAAGTTCCACCGCCTCCGCCGACGGCTGGCTCTTATCATAGACATCCCCGGCGATCAATATTCCATCTGGTTTTTCCCGTTCCACAACCGCAAGAATCTGATCCAGTATATACCGCTGATCCTCGATCATACTGAATTCATTGACCCGTTTGCCGATATGAAGATCGGCTATATGTAAAAAACGCATGCCCTCACACTCCTATTATCATTTTTACAGCCTGCTTGCCGTTCATATATTACACTTTAACATATTGCGGTGCGCAAAAAAAGAGCATGAAAACAATCGGACCAGAAAAATCACACGATATCTGTCAAAAAAATAAGACAGGACGCGAAGGACGCGAAATTTCAGTTTTTATATTGACTATGAGGCCAAATACCCTTATAATAAAATACGTTGTCTGACGTGATCAGATGATATGTATGAATTCGGAGTGGTATCGAAGAGGTCATAACGAGCCTGACTCGAAATCAGGTCGTCGGTTTTCCGGCGCGTGGGTTCGAATCCCACCCACTCCGTTTGAGAATCCAGTCCCCAAACGGCTTCTGTCGCTTGGGTATTTTTTGTTTTATCACAATTTCCAAAGCCTGTATGAAGCACCTACAGTGCTTTTGACACTTATTGGTATAACGTGTAGATACATAAAGAATTGAGAGGAGGTTTCAGATGAAAATTTTAATATTAGGCGCCAGTGGCTATGCCGGTCAGGCAATTGCACAACGACTGGGTGAACATTATGAAGTGTATGGAACCTATCACTCACAAAAGAATGAAGGTATTGCTCAAAATAGAATGCTTCAATTGGACCTCGGCATACCCGGTTCTATTAAAAATATACTGGATCGTATACGGCCTCAAATTATTATCTCAAGTTTGGGAGGGGATTTTCAACTACAATTAGCAGCACATAATGATGTTGCCAATTACTTGGCAGAAAATAAAGCTGGAAAAATCATTTTCCTATCTACTGCTAATGTCTTTGATGCGGCAGAGGAAAATCCTCATTATGAATCTGATAGAACTGATTCTCATACAGATTATGGTAGATTTAAAATTGCATGTGAGCATTTGCTGCAAGAGAAATTAAATGATAGATGTGTTACTGTTCGTATTCCAGAAATTTGGGGAAGAAATTGCCCTCGAATATTGAAATTGATAGAGGATACGGAAAGCCATACGCCGATTGTTACCTACCCCAATTTGCATGTTAATTATACAACAAATATTCAAATTGCAGAATGGATTGCCTATATCATCAAAGAAGATCTTGGAGGAATATTTCATATCGGAACAAGGGATACCTATGATTATATGCAATTTCAATCAGAGCTTTCTATGCTTCTCGGCTTGAAAAAACCCGTTTTTAAAAAAGAATTAATACCCCAAAAGTGTTTTCAAGCAGTGTTGCCAGGCAGACAGGAAATACCTGAGAAACTGCAAAGGAAGGTAATAGATGTGCTGCATTATCTGGAACATGTACAGAAATAGAGAAAATAAATTGGGCATTACAGACTCAGCAGAGCTTGCCCGTGCCGAAGAAAAAGCAAGCAAGAAAAAAGCTCTTGAATTGTTCGAACTAAATCTGCTTGATACCTTCGAGGTCGGAACATTTAAAGGATTGTCAAATATACACAAGTATCTGTTTGATGAAATATACGATTTTGCAGGACAGATGCGGACTGTGAACATTGCAAAAATCGGTTTTCGATTCGCACCTGTTATGTACCTCGCAGCGGCCCTTGAAAACATTGGAAAAATGCCTCAATCTACTTTTGATGAAATCATCGAAAAATATGTGGAAATGAACGTAGCTCATCCGTTTAGAGAGGGCAATGGCAGGAGCACAAGAATTTGCCTTGATACCATTCTCAAAAAAACCTGAGTAAGGTGATTGACTGGAGTAAGGTTGACAAGGACGATTACCTGCTCGCTATGGAGCGAAGCCCGATTAAAGACGTTGAAATCAAAACGCTCCTTCGTGCGGCATTGACGGACAAAATCAACGACCGTGAAGTTTATATGAAAGGTATTGATGCCAGCTATCACTACGTTACAATGTCTTTAAGACGGGAGATTTGGATAACGAGTAATGGAAGGCCAATCATTTCCAAACTCGTAAATAAGCACGGTAAATATTTTTTACATATCCCTGTAACTTACGATGTTGAAGATAGTAACCTTTCTGATGTATGTAATTCAGTGCTGTCCGATCTGTGGTCATATTGAAAAGTCTAACAGGGATAAGAAACTGCATCTGTTTACCTGTAAAAACTGTGGTTACAAATCCAATAATGATCGCATTGGAGCAATGAACCTGTATCGTATGGGAATAAACTATCTTGAAAGGAATGTTGAAAAATATGAATAAAAAAAATAAACCCTTGTGGTTAAAAATCATCGGAGGTGTTTCGGGTATATTACTTGTAATTGCGGTGTGTGCTCTTTTGTACTCTTTGGGGATAATTAGTGTTAGAATTGGCATAGTGATTCTTTTAGCGCTGTTCTTAACAGCCATAATAGTAATAATACTGTTTTCATTAAAAAGAAAACATGACTAACCACGCTAACTTCCGATTGAAAAAATGATAATCGAAAAAACCGCCGATATGGAGTTAACCATATACGGCGGAATATAGCATTTAACAGGAACTTAAATTTTTGCAAAATATACATATTCGATTGATTTTACAACTACTTTCAATCGCCGTCCCATTCGGAGTAATCACTCATTTGTAAGCACCATTTGAACATATTACTTCTCGATACCAATAGAAAGACTTTTTAGGAATACGTTGAAAAGTCCCCTTGCCATCATCATCCGCTAATACTACATTATTGTTTAAACGTCGCACCACTTTCATTGCCTTCACCTCTGGAAAACAAAAATGACCCAAATAATTTGACACAGCAAATACTTTACAAAAATATTTAGGTCATGCCTGATTTAACATTAACAAATCCTTTTATATTGAAAATATAAATAAAATTACCTATAGTCACTCCATCTTGACCACAATAATTTGTAGTTTACAAAGATAGCGTTTCTTATGTTACACTTTATTTTAACTGAATAATAGGGATGTTTTTATTTACTTTCATGCCGTTTAAAACTTGCATGAAAATCTGGTATTGTTTATTACAAGACATCGCCTGGAAGGGGAGGTGAAAGACCATGCCGCTTGATCGAATGACCTCTCTCCTACTGTATATGCTCTTAATACAAGTGGTATTTTAAAACGATAAAGATAAAGTTTACTTACAACGACAAATTTGACAATTGAACAGATTACTCATTATACGAGGAGGAACAATATGCATTATATTTTCATTCATGGACTTGGACAAAATTCAACAACTTGGGATAAAACGACTTCCCTGCTATCGTTAGACGATACGATTGACTGCCCGGATTTATGGAAAATATTAAACGGACAAGATGCAACCTATACAAATTTATACCATTCTTTTGTAACTTATTGTGAGAGTCTGCCGGGCAGATTACATATATGCGGACTTTCTCTAGGTGCAATTATTGCACTGAATTACGCAATAGAATTTCCAAATCGAATACAGTCCATGGTATTAGTTGGTGCGCAATATAAGGTCCCCAAAAACTTGATGAAATTTCAGAATTTTATTTTTAAGGTTATGCCTGAAAAATCATTTATAAAGATGGGTATGCCAAAAAAGAACATACTTGCATTAACGAATTCAATGATAGATTTAGATTTCAGCTTGAATTTAAAAGATGTCTCATGTCCCACTTTGCTTGTATGTGGGAAAAATGACAATGCCAATATAAGGGCTACGAATGATTTAGGCAATCGTATTCAAAATGCAGAGATGAAAATTATAGAAGATGTAGGACATGAAATTAATACAGAAGCGCCCCAAAAATTAGCAGACGTTCTTAATTCGTTTTGGAAAAGAGAAAAATAAGCATATGAATAAAAAAAGAACTGGTCAAATGGATTTCACTCAATTCGATAAGATATTAGCGATAACCGCCATGCCGTGAGGC
>ENA-UOOI01001931-UOOI01001931.1-fermentation-metagenome-genome-assembly--contig:-NODE-1931-length-19591-cov-9.514384_pt1 | contig 19591 bp, 16 predicted proteins | sample MGYA00245779_ERZ724027 | MGnify/ENA primary metagenome ERZ724027 (study PRJEB28704, sample SAMN03018318) | fermentation metagenome | biome: anthropogenic terrestrial biome; feature: soil; material...
TTGGTACGCCCGACAGGAGTCGAACCTGCGGCCTTCAGAGTCGGAGTCTGACGCTCTATCCAGCTGAGCTACGGGCGTATGTGATAATGCGTGGAATCCATCCGGATCCGTCCTTGCTTCGCGCGGATCACGCAGAATATTATAACACAGAAACCGGAAAAGTCAAATCCCCCGATCGGCGGAAGAGCCGGGGGTACGCCGGCACGCGGGACCGGACTTTTTCCCGGTCCGGTCCGATTCCGGTTTCTTTCGGCTTTTTCCCGCCGCGCGTCCGTACTATAATGAGAGTTGGAAACGGAAGGGAGCTTTTTGATGAGATATTTCGATCTTCACTGCGACACGGCTTCGGAATGCAATCGGAAAGGATTGGAACTGAATCGGAACGGGCTGCATGTCAGTCTGGAAAAGACCGGGAGATTTGAACGTTGGGCGCAGTTCTTTGCGGTCTGGATCGACGACGCGCTGCGCGGCGAGCGCGCGTACCGGCATTTTAAAGCCGTCTGCCGGGATTTTAAGGAGAAGCTGGCGCGGGCCGGGGCCGGCGCGCCGGTCCTGTGCCGAAGCGGGGAAGACCTTGCGCGGGCCGGGCGCGCGGGACGGAACATGGCGCTGCTTTCGATCGAGGGCGGCGCCGCGCTCGGCGGCGCGATTGACCGCCTCGCCGATGTGTTCGAGGCGGGCGTGCGGATGATGACGCTGACCTGGAACGGCCCGAACGAGCTGGGGGACGGCTGCATGACGCCGAACGCGGACGGGCTTTCCGCCTTCGGAAAGGATGCCGTGCGGGAGATGGGGGCGCTCGGCATGGTCGTCGACGTGTCCCACCTGTCCGAAAAAGGGTTCTGGGACGTCGCGCGGCTTGCCGAAGGGCCGTTCGTCGCGACCCATTCCGATTCGAAGGCCGTGGAGGACCATCCCCGCAACCTGACGGACGCCCAGTTCCGGGAAATCGCGAGGCGCGGCGGGCTCGTCGGCCTGAACCTTTACGCCCCGTTCGTCGGCGGCGCGGGCTCGATCGCGGACGTCCTGCGCCATGCGGAGCATTTCCTTGCGCTCGGCGGCGAAAAAGCGCTCGCGGTCGGCGCGGATTTCGACGGCTGCAGCCTGAAAGCGGAGATCCGCGGCGTGGGGGACATGGATCTGCTTTACGCGGCCATGCGCGCCCGTTTCGGATCGCGGATCGCGGACGGCGTTTTTTTTGACAACGCCTTCCGGTTCTTTACGGAGAATCTGAAGGAGAAGCCGGGTGCGGCGAACCCCGGGCGTTCGGCCCGCGCGGCGGAGGGAACGCCGCGTTTTGTCTAACCTTCCCAAAAATGCCGGGGAAGAATTGTAACGGGACGCCGGAGGAAATGGGGACGCGGGATTGTAATTTTTGGATCAATACGCTATAATTATCATAAATTATGCCGTACAATTGTATGTTTTTTATAATTGCATGGAATCACCCATCAGAAAGGAGCTGCAACAAGTGAAACAGTATGAGGCGAAGCATATCCGGAACATCGCGCTGGCGGGGCACAGCGGCGCGGGAAAGACCAGCCTGACGGAGGCCATGCTGTATCTTTCCGGCGCCACCGACCGCGTGGGAAAGGTCGGGGAGGGAAATACCGTCTGCGATTTCGATCCGGAGGAGATCAGAAGAAAGACGTCCGTATTGACCGCTGTGGCTCCGCTCGAATGGAAGGACGACAAGATCAATCTGCTGGATTCCCCCGGCCTGTTCGACTTTGCGGGCGGGCTCTGCGAGGCGATGCGCGCGGCGGACTGCGCGCTGATCACGGTTTCCGGGAAGGACGGGGTCGCCGTCGGAACCGAAAAGGCCGCGGCCGCGGCGGACGCGCGCGGGCTTTCCAAGATCTTTTTCGTCAACGGCCTGTGCGACGAAAGCGCCGATTTCTACAAGGTGTTCGAGACGCTCAAGTCGTATTTCGGCCCGTCGATCTGCCCGGTCGTCGTGCCGTACATCCGGGACGGGAAGGCGAACGTCTATGTGAACATGCTGGAGTACAAGGCCTACGAATACCGCGGCGGGAAGGCGGTCGAGGTGAAGATGCCCGACATGGGCGAGCGGCTCGAGGGCCTGCGCACCGCGATTTACGAGGCGGTGGCGGAAACCGGGGAGGATCTGTTCGAAAAATATTTTTCCGGCGAGAGCTTCACGCCTGAGGAGGTGATCGTCGGGATCAGCCGGGGCGTCAGGTCCGGGTCGGTGTTCCCGGTGTTCTGCGGCGACGCGCTTCTGCTCAACGGCATCGATCAGCTTTTAAACGGCATCGTCTGGCTCGCGCCTTCGGCTCAGGAAAAGGCCGGGGAAACCGGGGAGGACGAGGCCGGGGATCCGGTCGAGGTCACGGTGGATGCGTCGGCTCCGCCGGCGGCGGTCGTGTTCAAGACCGTCGCGGACCCGTTCGTCGGCAAGCTGTCCTACCTCAAGGTGATCTCGGGCAGGATTTCCTCGGAAACGCCGCTTGTCAACGAAACGACGGGCCGGCCCGAGCGCGTCGGCAAGACGATCTTCCCGCGCGGGAAAAAACAGGAGGACGCGCCGTTCCTCGCGGCCGGGGACATCGGCGCGGTGCCGAAGCTCTCCGCAAAGACCGGGGACACGCTCTGTTCGCCCGCGCGCCGGGTAAAGCTCGACGGCGTCTCCTATCCCGCCCCTTCCCTTTCCAAGGCGGTGCTGCCGAAGGACAAGGGAGAGGAGGACAAAGTGGCGCAGGGGATCCTCCGCCTTGCCGAGGAGGACCCGACCGTCCGCTTCCGGACGAACACCGAAACCCACCAGATGATCGTTTCGGGCCTCGGCGAACAGCATCTGGAAGTCGTCGCCTCCCGGCTGAAAAAAAAGTTCGGCGTCGAGATCCGGCTTGAAACGCCGCGCGTGGCGTACCGCGAAACCATCCGGAAAAAGGTGCGGGTACAGGGCAAGTACAAGAAGCAGACCGGCGGGCACGGCCAGTACGGGGACGTGTGGATCGAATTTGAGCCGTGCGGCGCCGAGGGCCTGGAGTTCGGCGAGCGGGTCGTCGGCGGCGCGGTGCCGAAGGGGTTCTTCCCCGCGGTGGAAAAGGGCCTGCGGGAATGCGTCGAAAAAGGGCCGCTCGCGGGCTATCCGGTCGTCGGACTGCGCGCGACGCTGGTCGACGGTTCGTACCATCCGGTGGATTCCTCCGAAATGTCGTTCAAAATGGCCGCGGCGCTCGCGTACAAGAACGGGCTGCCGAAGGCTGCCCCGGTGCTGCTCGAGCCGATCGGCACGCTTCGGTGCACGGTGCCGGACGCGAACATGGGCGACATCCTCGGCGAGGTCAACAAGCGGCGCGGCCGCGTCCTCGGCATGGAGCCGGCGGGTTCCGGGCGGCAGACGGTCGAAGCGGAGGTGCCCGAGGCCGAAATGCACGATTTTTCCACCTATGTGCGCCAGGTGACGCAGGGCCGCGGCTCGTTTTCGCTCGAGTTCGCGCGCTATGAGGAAACGCCGCCCCAGGTGGCGCAGAAAGTGATCGGCGCGGCGACCGAACAGTCCGCGGAAGCGTAAAAGCCGGCGCATGTTTTCCGTCCCCCGGGCATATGTATGGTCTTGAGGGGGCGGATTTATGTTTGTGCTATCGTTCAAGACGGGGAAACGCAAGATGATCGCCGTGCTGGTGGCGGTCCTGGTCGTCGTGACGGCGGCCGTCGTCGCGGTGAAGCTCGCCCATTCCGCTCCGGCGGCGGAAAGCGGAGGGAAAAAGTACAGCCTCGCCGCCGCGTCGAACGAGGAGCGCGTCGCTTTCTTCAAACAGTTCGGCTGGGAGGTCAAACCCGAACCGATCGTCGAAGCGGAGGTCGCCATTCCGCAGAAATTCGACGACGTGTACGTCAAATACAACAATATCCAGCAGGAGCAGGGACTGGACCTCACCCCCTATGCGGGAAAGACCTGCAAGCAGTGGGTGTATGAAATCACAAATTATCCCGAGCAGGAAACCATGAGGGGCACCATCCTCGTCTACGGCGGCAAAGTCGTCGGCGGGGATCTGTGCACCCCCGCGCTGGACGGCTTCATGACGGGCTTTTCCGGTCAGATTTCCGGCAACGATTACGGCGCGAACGAGCCGGCGATCGCGCGCGGCAAGGACGGCGCGCTGACGCCGGGAGCTTCCGAAGCCCCGGCTTCCTCGGCGGAGGAGGCCAAGTCGGAGGCGTCCTCCGAAATCCCCGCGGCCGCCTGGCCGACGGACTGAGGCGGCAGGCCGAGCCTGCACGCGCGGCCCGGGCGCGTAACGCCTTAATTTCTCCTTTGCGCAACCAGCAAAACCGCGTACAGGGAAAAAACCGTAAATACCGCATACGAACTCAGAGTTACATTATTGAAAAACAGAACGGAAAACTGCCTTGATATTTTTGGAAGCAGCGGAGTGTCGAATAAAAAAACGAGAAAGACGACGCTTTCCAGCAAGCCGATCACGGCGGAAAAGAAGTTGTATTTTTCTTTTTTCATAAAAAACCGCACGATGAACCAGGCAAATACGAGAAAGTAGAGAACATAGGCGGCAACGGCCAGAAAAATTCCTGTGGCAGATGCGGGATATCTGTGGGCCCTCAGCAACAGTAAAAAATGATAATCGTAGACCGGCAGCAAAATCAATGGGAGGATCGGATAGAGGATCAGAAAAAAATTGTTGAAAATCCGTCTTTGCATGGTTTCCACTCCTTGCCATATATGATATTTTTTGGATGTGCTATACAGTATATGATAACGTTCCATAAAATTCAAGACTCATCAGTCGACGGGGCGCAGAGGCTGCGGTGTATTCATTCGAGCGCTTTGGTGCCGATGACAGCCGGCGGAGCGGTTGGTTGACCTTTTCCGAAGGAACGGATATACTGAGTTCCAACGGAAAGGGGGTTTCCCGATGGGCAGGGAAAGGCTGGATAAGATCCTCGCGTCGCAGAACCTCGGCAGCCGCCGGGAGGCCGGGAAGATGATCCGCGCCGGGCGCGTCGCCGTGAACGGCGGGGAGGTCCGGCTGCCCGCTTTTCAGACGGACCCCGCCGCGGACCGCATCGCGGTCGACGGGCGGGAGCTGGAATTCAAAAAACATCTGTACATCATGGTCAACAAACCGGCGGGCGTGCTTTCCGCATCGCGCGACGCGCGCGCCCGCACGGCGGTCGACCTTCTGCCGCGGCGCCTGAGGCGCCGCGGCATTTTCCCGGCCGGAAGGCTGGACAAGGATACCCGGGGGCTTCTGCTGCTGACCGACGACGGCGCGTTCGCCCACCGGATGCTCTCCCCGAAAAGCCGCGTGCCCAAATGGTACGAGGCGGAACTCGAGTCGCCGGTTTCGCCCGAGGACGTCCTCGCGTTCCGGCGGGGGATCGCGCTCGGCGGTTTCACCTGCCTGCCCGCCGAGCTCTCCGTTCTGCGGGACGGGGAGCGCCCGCTCGCGCTCGTCGCCCTGCGGGAGGGGAAATTCCACGAGGTCAAGCGGATGTTCCTTTCGCGCGGGAACCGCGTGCTGTCCCTCAGGCGCGTGCGCATCGGCGCGCTCCGGCTGGATCCCGCGCTTCCGCCGGGCGGATTCCGCGAGCTTTCCCCCGGCGAGGCCGGGCTGGTTTTCGGGGAAAATGGCGGCGGGACGGTGGCAGAATAGACGAAAACGGATCTCCCGTTTTGTGTTTTATCGGATTTGGAAAAAGCCCCAAGGAAACTTTGGGCAAAAAACACCTACAATCCTCGGCGGCGTTTTGTTATGATTGTTTCACTGAAATTAAAGATAGAAGAACGCCGCGTTTGAAAAACACAGCCGCGATAAAACGGATTTTGGGAGGTCTTCGATTCCATGGCGGGCATAACGTTCAGAAATATTGATAAAATCTACGGCGACGGCGTCGCCGCGGTGACGGATTTTTCCCTCGAGGCGGGGGACCGGGAATTCGTCGTTCTGGCCGGACCGGACGGCTGCGGCAAATCCACGGTGCTGCGGATGGCCGCCGGCCTGGAGGAGATCACGAAAGGCGAGCTTTTGATCGGGGGCCGCCCTGCGAACGGGCTTGCGCCGAGGGACCGCGGCGTCGCGATGATGTCCCGGAACGGCGCGCTGTATCCGGAGATGACGGTGTTTGACAATCTCGCGTTCGGCCTCAGGCTGCTCGGGGTCCCGAACGACGAGATCGTCCGCCGCGTGGAGCGGACCGCGCGGGATCTGGAGCTTTCCCGCATTCTGGACCGGAAGCCGAAGGCCGTTTCCGCCGGACAGCGCCAGCGTGTTCTGCTTGGCCGCGCGGCCGTGCGAAGCCCGAAGGTCCTTCTGCTCGACGAGCCGTTCGCCAACCTGGACGCAAAGCTGCGCGCCCGGATGCTCTCGGAGCTTTCGGAACTGCGCGGACGTCTGGGCGCGGCGATCCTCTACGCGACCTCCGACCAGGAGGAGGCGATGGCGGCGGGCGACCGCGTCGCCGTGATGAAGGACGGGGTCATCCAGCAGGCGGATCCCCCGCGGCGTCTGTACGACGCCCCGGCCAACCGGTTCGTCGCGAGCTTTGTGGGCCCCGCGCCGATGAATTTTCTGCACGGCACCGTCGAAAGGGCCGCGGCCGGCTATGTGTTCCGCTTCGGCCGGTACGGGATCCCGATCCCGGACGAAAAGAACCGGGGAGACGTGCTGGGGCGTTACGCCGGCAGGGAGGCCGTCCTCGGAATCCGCCCCGAGGATATCCGCGAAGCGCCGGAGTCCGCGGGGGAGGAAGCGGCCGGCGCCGTCGAAGCGGAAGTCGAGCTGGCGGAGCGCGCGGGCGGCGAAACCCGCCTGTCCCTGAACTGCGGGGGCGTCCGCCTCGCCGCGCGGGTCGGGGCGGATTCCGAGGCGCAGCCGGGCGGCAGGATCCGCGCGGTGTTCGGCCTTTCCAGAATCCACCTGTTCGACAAGGAAACGGAGAAGGCCATTCTGAACTGACCGGACTGATTGTTTTGGCACGCCCGGGGCCCGCCTTCATTTTTTTTCACAAAAACAGGCGATATTTTGCACTTTTTTCCTAACAATTAAGAAGGAGAAGGTTGAAATTCCTTTCATCTTTATGTAGAATGGGACTAGACTGTTTTCGGATGAGAAATGTTGGATCGAATATGAAGTGAGGGAGTGCCATGTCTAACAGGCTGTTTCAGGGCGTCATCCATCAGATGCGGGACGCGATCGACCGGACGATCGGGGTGATCGACTCGACGTCGGTCGTCATCGCGTGCAGCGAACTCGGCCGGATCGGGGAAGTGAACGACGGTATTTCGGCGGAGGCGTTCGCCGCGTCCGGCGCTTTTGTGGTCAACGGGTACACCTACAAATCCTTCGGCAACCGCCCGCGCCCGGAATACGCGGTTTTCGTTTCCGGCAGCGACCCGGAGGCCGGGCGCTACGCGGCGCTGCTGGCCGTATCGCTCAACAGCATCAAGCAGTACTACGATGAAAAATACGACCGGAGCAATTTTATCAAAAACGTGATCCTCGACAATATCCTGCCGGGCGATATTTATCTGAAGGCGCGCGAGCTGCATTTCAATTCGGACGTCAGCCGCGTGTGCATGCTCATCCGCGTGACGAACAAGTCGGACATTTCCGCCTACGACGTCATCCAGAACCTGTTCCCCGACAAGAACAAGGATTTTGTCATCAATATCAATGAAACGGACATCGCGCTGGTCAAGGAGATCAAGCCCGGGATCGAGGTCAAGGCCCTCGACAAGCTGGCCGGCTCGATCGTCGATACCCTCGGCAGCGAGTTCTACACCCACTGCGTCGTGGGCATCGGCACCATCGTGGCCGGCATCAAGGATCTGGCCCGTTCGTTCAAGGAGGCCCAGGTCGCCATGGAGGTCGGCAAGGTGTTCGACACCGAGCGCCTGATCGTCAACTACGACAACCTCGGTATCGCCCGCCTGATCTATCAGCTCCCCACCACGCTGTGCGAGGCTTTTTTGAAGGAAGTCTTCCGGAAGGGTTCCATCGATGCGCTCGACCACGAAACACTTTTTACCATCCAGCGTTTCTTCGAAAACAATTTGAACGTTTCGGAAACCTCCCGCAAGCTGTTCGTCCACCGCAACACGCTGGTTTACCGCCTGGAGAAGATCAAGAAGATCACCGGCCTGGATCTGCGGGAGTTCGAGGACGCCATCGTCTTCAAGGTCGCGCTGATGGTCAAAAAGTATCTCTCGTCCGATCCGGTCAAATTTTGACGCGCGGCGCGCAAGAAACAAAACGTTACAAAAATATTACAAAGATTTCTCTATAAGAACAATAATTTGCGGGCCCATTGGTATTATGTAAACATGCCGATGGGCTTCGCCGCGCGGGGCCCGATCGGGGCGGAAACGGGAAGAACGTGGGAATTTCTGGGATACGGAGCGATTGCGTTGATCGAGTTTCAAAACGTCAGTAAAATCTATTCGAACGGCACCATGGCGCTTCGGAACGTGAACCTGCATGTGGACAGCGGCGAGTTTGTTTTCATCGTCGGCTCGTCGGGCGCGGGGAAGAGCACGTTTTTAAAGCTGATCACCTGCGAGGAACGCCCGAGCGAGGGCGAAATCGTCGTCGGGGACCAAAAACTTTCGGGACTGCGGCGCGGCGACGTGCCCTATCTGCGGCGGACGATGGGGATGGTGTTCCAGGACTTCCGCCTGATCCAGAAAATGACGGTGTACGACAACGTCGCGTTCGCGATGCACGTCGTCGGGGCGTCCAGCCGGGAGATCCGGCGGAAGGTGCCGTACATACTGGGCCTTGTGAACCTGCAGGACAAGGCGGACTGCCACCCGTGCGAGCTTTCCGGCGGCGAGCAGCAGCGGGTGGGTCTTGCGCGCGCGCTGATCAATTCCCCGCGGCTGCTCATCGCGGACGAACCGACGGGCAACATCGACCCCGCGCTTTCGTTCGAGGTCGTCGACCTGTTCAGCGAAATCAACAAGCGCGGCACGACGATCCTGATGGTCACGCACGAGCACTCGCTCGTAAAGCGCTTCGGCCGGCGGGTCGTCGAGATCCACGACGGGTCCGTCGTCGCGGACAGCTGCAACTGGGAGGCGCGCCATGATTGACCATATGAGGTATCTGCTCCGGGAGGGCGTGCGGAACATCTGGAGCAACCGGACCATGTCGCTCGCCTCGATCGGGGTCCTGGTTTCCTGCCTGCTCCTGACGGGGGCGGCGGTGCTGTTTTCGCTCAACATCAGCGGCGCGATGAAGGCGGTGGAGGGCAGCAATTCCGTCAAGGTGTACATGAAGGAGGGCCTGCCGGTCCTCAACGCGCTGAAGGCCGGCGACGAGATCAAAAAGCTCGACAACATCAAGAGCTGCGAGTTCATCCTCAAGGACGACGCGATCAAGAAGGTCATGGGGATGCTCGGCGACACGGACGCCACGCTGCTCGAAGGGATGACCGGGAAGGACAACCCCCTGCCGGACGCGTTCCAGATCTCGTTCAAGGATCTCTCCCGGTACAGGGATACGGTCGCGCAGATCAGGAAAATCGACGGCGTGTCCTCCATCAACGATTATTCCGACGTCGCCGCGAAGCTGACGAAGCTGGACCGCATGGTCACGACGGCGGGCTTCTGGATCATCCTCCTGCTGAGCCTGGTTTCGCTGTTCATCATTTCGAACACCATCCGCGTCACGATGTTTTCGCACCGGCTGGAAATCAGCATCATGAAATCCGTCGGCGCGACGGACTGGTTCGTCCGGGTCCCGTTCATCGTGGAGGGCGTCATCATCGGCCTGTTTTCCGGCGCGCTCGCAAGCGGGATCCTGCGCCTGCTGTACGAGCGGATGACCGGAACGCTGACGTCGATCACGCTGTTCAAACCGCTCGACATCCGTCCGATGCAGCCGCGCATCACGCTGTGGTTCCTGCTGGCCGGCGCCGCGTTCGGAGCCGTCGGCGGCCTCATTTCGATCGGACGGTATCTGAAGAAGGAAGGGGGAGACGTCGTTGAATGGTAACCGGGGCGCAAGACTTCTGTGCGCCGTTCTCGCGGCGCTGACGCTCTTTCTGACCGTTCCCGCCGCGCGGCCGGCTTCGGCGGCATCGCTGGGAGCGCTGCAGAAACAGCAGGCGGAGCTCAAGAAGAAGAAAAGCCAGGTGGACACGCAGATCAAAAGCCTGAAAAACGACAAAGCGCGGCAGCAGCAGTATAAAGACGCGATTTTGTCGCAGATTAAGACGGTGCAGGAACAAATTGACAATCTGGACGGCCAGATCGGCAGCCTGAATACCGGGATCAAGCAAAAGGAAGGGCAGATCGCCGAAAAGCAGAAGGATATCGACCGCAACTACGAAAAGCTCAAGGACCGGCTCCGCGCGCTCTATCTGGCGGGGGACGCCTCCACTTTGGAAGTGGTCCTGAACGCGAAGAACATGATGGACCTGGCGGACAAGGCGATGATGCTCCAGACCATCACGGAGCACGACACCGAGCTGATCCAGTCGATCCGGAGCGAAATGAAGGGGATCCAGCAGCAGAAAGCGCAGATCGAAAAGGACCGCGACGCGGTTTCCGCCGCCAAAAAGGAGTACGACGCAAAGCAGGCCGAGCTGACGAATTATGTGAATCAGGCGAACCAGGCGCTGGCGAAGATTTCTCAGGACGAATCCTCGGCGGAGGCGCAGAGCCGGGAGATCGCAAAGCAGGAGGACGCGGCTTCGGCCGCGGTCGACGCCTGGTACCAGGAGTACTACGCTTCGCTGAATCAGAACAACGGCGGGGGCGGCTCCGGCGGAGGCGGCTCCTCGGGCAGCGGCAGCGGCGGCTACGTCAGCAGCGGGCAGTTCCAGTGGCCGGTGCCGAGCTGCACGAACGTCACGAGCGGCTTCGGGCCCCGGTGGGGGAGCTTCCATAAGGGAATCGACATTTCCCGCGGCGGCATCTACGGCGCGGCGATCGTCGCGGCGGACTCCGGCCGGGTGATCCAGGCGGGCTTCGGCAACCACGGCACGGGCTACGGCGGCTACGGCAACGTGGTCGCGATCGACCACGGCGGCGGGTATTCCACCCTGTACGCGCACATGAGCCGCGTGGCGGTCAGCGTCGGGCAGCAGGTGAAAAAGGGACAGGTCATCGGCGCCGTCGGTTCCACCGGCGACTCGACCGGGCCGCACCTGCACTTCGAGATCCGGGTGAACGGCGTCGCGAAGAATCCGCTGAACTGGTTCTGAACCGTTTCCGGGGGTCCCAACAATCAAACGAACAAGGAAGAGCGGGTATGGGAAAAAAGTTCTCGGTGGGCGCGGCGGTGTCGGTTTCGGCAATCACCGCGGCCATCGCGGTTTCACTGACCTATGTGTACGCCATGGACAGTTTCAACCGCAAGGTCGCGGACATCAACGAGCGCCAGGCCATGTACCAGAAGCTCAGCGAGATCGACCAGAAGGCGCGCCGGGACTATATCGGCTCCATCGACGAATCGGCCCTGACGGACGGGATCTGCGCGGGTTATGCGGCCGGGCTCGGGAATTCCCACGCGCAGTATCTGTCCGCCCGGAAATACAAGGAGTACGTTGCGGCGAACGGCGCGAAGACCGTCGGGGTCGGCGTGCGGACCGTGCAGGATGCGGACGGAAACATGGAAGTGACGGAGGTCATGCCGAACTCCCCGGCGGAAAAGGCCGGGATCCGGAAGGGCGACGTCATCGTCGCGATGGACGGCAAGGAAATTGTGCGCATCACCTACGGCGCCGCGCTGAACCGGCTGGAGGGCACGGCGGGGACGAAGCTCACGCTCGGGCTTCTGCGCCGGGGCGCGGACGGGGCCGCCGCTTCCTCCGGGGCGTCGAAGAGCTTTTCGGTCACCGTGACCCGCGCGGAATATACGGAGCGGACCATCACGTCCGCGATGCTCGGCGGGAACGTCGCGTACCTGCGGATCTCCGGGTTCACCCAGAACACGCCGAACAATTTCAGCCGGGCGCTCAATCAGATGACCGACAAAGGGGCCTCCGGTCTGCTGATCGATCTGCGCAGCAATCCCGGCGGCGACGTTCCGGCGGCCGCGGCGGTCCTCGATCTGCTGCTGCCCGCGGGGAATACCGTGAGCAGGCGGGACAAAAGCGGCAGGGTCACGGTGGAGCAGGTTTCCAAACCCGGCGAGATCAACCTGCCGGTCGCCCTGATCGTCAACGGCGGAACTTACGGCGCCGCGGAGATTTTCGCCGCGGATATCCGGGACTTCAAAAAGGGCCTGGTCGTCGGGACCAAAACGGCCGGCTACGGCACGAAGGACGAAGCCGTTCCGCTTTCGGACGGCTCGGCCCTGCTTCTGCCGGTGGCCGAGTATGTGACGCTGAGCGGCAGGACGTTCAACGGGACGGGGGTTGTCCCGGACCGGGAAAAGGATCTGACGGACGACCAGCGGTCGCGGTTCGTGCGCAACCGGCTTTCCTATGCGGAGGACCCGCAGATCCAGGCCGGCATCGCGGCGCTTTTGCAGCAGGGGGCCGCCGCGGGATCCGCGCCGGCGGGAAGCTCCCGCTGACTTCGGTCCTCCCGTGCGGAACGGCGCCGCGCGCCCGGCGGCGCGCCTGAAGCGCAGAACGGAAATATTGACAGAACGGCACCGGGTCACTATAATAGAGGTACTGCGATCCGGAAGCCGTCTTTTTCTTTTTATGCAAATAAAAGGGTGGTATGAGAATGGTCAAACAGGTGGCCCTTACAAAGGAAGGCCTTGAAAAACTGGAAAACGAGCTCGAGGAGCTCAAGGGCGTCAAACGCAAGGAAGTGGCCGAAAAAATCAAAGTCGCCCTCTCGTTCGGGGATCTGTCCGAAAACAGCGAGTACGACGAGGCGAAGAATGAACAGGCCATTGTCGAAGCCCGCATCGCGGACATCGAGGTCATGCTCAAGAACGTCCGGGTCATTGACGAAAGCGAACTGAGCGGGGAAAACGTGCACATCGGCTCCAAGGTGGAGGTGCGGGTCGTCGATCCCGGGACCGGAACCAGCAGCGTCGTCAATTACAAGATGGTCGGATCCAACGAAGCGGATCCCGCAAACGGCTGCATTTCGGACGAATCGGCGGTCGGCAAGGCGCTTCTGGACCACGGAATCGGCGACAAGGTGACGGTCGAGGTGCCTGCCGGCGAGATGGAATATGAGATTTTAACCATTTCCAGATAAGATCAGAAAGGGGCAGGGAGCCGGGAAACCGCCCTGCCCTTTTTGATCCCCGCGCGGCCGGGAAGAACGGGAACATAATACGGGTGAAAACGAGGAGAATGAACATGAGCGACTCGACGAAAGAACGGACGGGCGGCGGCCAGACCCGCGACAACAGGAGCGAGGCGGAGATCCGCCGGGAAAAGCTGGACGCGCTGCAGCGGGCGGGCAGGGACCCGTTCCAGATCACGGCCTGCCCGAGGGATGCGTTCGCGCAGGAGATCCGGGACCGCTTTTCCGAGATGGAAAACAGGGACGTGTGCGTCGCGGGGCGCATCATGGGCTGGCGCGACATGGGCAAGGCGGGCTTTCTGGACCTCTGCGACCGCAGCGGCAGGATCCAGATCTACCTGAAAATTGACCAGGTCGGGGAGGAAAGCTACACGGATCTCAAGACCTACTGGGATGTCGGCGACATCATCAGCGTCATGGGCTATGTGTTCAAGACCCGGCGCGGCGAGATCTCGATCCACGCAAAGGAGATCCGGCTTCTGTCGAAATCGCTGCTTCCGCTGCCGGAAAAATTCCACGGTCTGAAGGACACGGATCTGCGGTACCGCCAGCGCTACCTCGACCTGATCGTCAATCCGGAGGTCAGGGAGACGTTCGTGAAGCGCAGCAAGATCATCCGGACGATCCGCTCGGTCCTGGACGGCATGGGCTACCTCGAGGTCGAGACGCCGGTCCTCAACACGATCCCGGGCGGCGCGGCGGCGCGGCCGTTCGTCACGCACCACAACACGCTCGATCTCGACATGTACCTGCGCATCGCGTTGGAGCTGTATCTGAAGCGCCTGATCGTCGGCGGGCTGGAGCGGGTGTACGAGATCGGCCGCGTCTTCCGCAACGAGGGCATGGACGTCAAGCACAATCCGGAGTTCACGATGATCGAGCTCTATGAGGCCTACACGGATTACCGCGGCATGATGGACCTGGCCGAGCGCCTGATCCATGAGAGCGCGATGGCCGTCTGCGGCGGCGAAACGGTCGCGTACCAGGGGGAAGAGATCGACTTTTCCACGCCGTTTGCCCGGATCTCGATGAACGACGCGATCCTGAAATATACCGGAATCGACTTCCTGTCGTTCAAGGGGGACGCCGGGCGGGCGAGGCGCGAGGCGGAAAAGCTCGGGCTGGAGCTGAAGGAAACGGACGCCTGGGGGGACGTCATGGCGAAGGCGTTCGACGAAAAGGTCGAGGACAGGCTGGTGCAGCCGACGTTCGTCTACGATTACCCGGTTGAGGTTTCGCCGCTGACGAAGCGCAAGCGGGGCACCCCGGAGCTTGTCGAGCGGTTCGAGCTTTTCGTCGCGCGGTGCGAGCTCGCGAACGCGTATTCGGAGCTCAACGACCCGGTCGACCAGCGCGGGCGCTTCGAGCATCAGATGGCGCTGCGCGCCTCCGGCGACGAGGAAGCGAACATGATCGACGAGGACTTCCTCACCGCGATGGAGTACGGCATGCCGCCGACCGGCGGCATGGGCGTGGGCATCGACCGGCTCGTGATGCTGCTGACGGACAGCGCCTCCATCCGGGACGTGCTGCTGTTCCCGACGATGAAGCCCCGGGAGGACTGAGATGAGAACGGCCCCGGAAACCCCGGGGACAAGGAGGAAAAAAATCATGGCGTCCGGAAAGATTCTTGTGGTGGACGACGACCAGAACATCTGCGAGCTGCTCCGGCTCTATCTGGAAAAGGAAGGGTACGAAGTGGTGCAGGCGGGCACCGGAAAAAAGGCCCTGGAGGTTTTCGAAAAGGAAAACCCGGACCTCATCCTGCTCGACATCATGCTGCCGGAGCTGGACGGGTGGCAGGTCTGCCGGGAGATCCGGAAAAAATCTCAGTGCCCGATCATCATGCTGACCGCCAAGGGCGAGGTGTTCGACAAGGTGCTGGGCCTGGAGCTCGGCGCGGACGACTACGTCGTCAAGCCGTTCGAGGCGAAGGAGGTCGTCGCGCGCGTCAAGGCCGTTCTGCGGCGCCTCGGGAAAAACGGGGACGACGCCGTCAAGAAAGTCGAATACGACAAGCTGTCCATCAACCTGACGAATTACGAGCTGAAGGTCAACGGCGTGCAGGTGGACACCCCGCCGAAGGAGATGGAGCTGATCTACCACCTTGCGAGCAACCCGAACCGCGTGTTCACGCGCGACCAGCTCCTCGACGAGGTCTGGGGCTTCGACTACTACGGCGACAGCCGCACGGTGGACGTGCACGTCAAGCGCCTGCGCGAAAAGCTGGAGGGCGTTTCGGACAAATGGGAGCTCAAAACCGTCTGGGGCGTCGGGTACAAGTTCGAGGTGAAGGAATAGCCGGGGTTCCGGGACCGGGGTGATGGGATGCGGAAAACCCTGTTCAAAAAATATCTGAGGATTACCTCGCTGATTATTCTCGTCAGCTTCGTCATGCTCAGCTTTGTGATGCTGATCGCGATTTCCACCTACTGGCAGTCCGAAAAGCAGGACCTTCTGCGCAAAAACGCCCAGAGCGTGGCGCGCATCGCTTCGGCGAGCGTCATCACGGTCAACCGCGACGAGTACCAGGTGGACGGCGTGCGGATGCAGACCTTTATCGTCGCGTTCGCCGAAAACATCGACGCGGACATCTTCGTCACCAAGACGAACGGGGAAACGCTGCTCGCGGCCTACGGGAGCGGCGGCAACGTGGACACCGCCAAACGGGTGAGCGGCGCGATCATGCGCAGGGCCCTGGGGGACGGCGGGTACATCGCGCAGGGGACGATGGACGGGTTCTACGACCAGCCGTATTACATCGTCGGGGTCCCGATCACCGTCGCCGGCCGCAACGGGCCCGGCGTGAAGATCGGCGCGGTGTTCGCGGCCTACAGCGTCCATTCGTTCAGCGCGTTCCGCCTGGACGTGCTGAAGATGATCCTGCTGGCCGCGGTCGTGGCGTTCCTGGTTTCGTTCTGCGTCGTCTGGCTGTTTTCCTACAAGCTGGTGCGGCCGCTGCGCACCATGGCGGCGGCGGCCCGCTGTTTCGGGGAGGGGAATTTCAGCGTGCGCGTCCCGGTCGCGAGCCAGGACGAGATCGGGGAGCTTTCCGTCGCGTTCAACAACATGGCGGATTCTCTCGCCTCCGTCGAACATGTGCGCCGCGATTTCATCGCGAACGTCTCCCACGAGCTCAAGACGCCGATGACGACGATCGCCGGGTTCATCGACGGGATCCTGGACGGGACGATCCCGCCCGAGCAGCAGGGCAAATATCTGCACATCGTTTCCCAGGAGGTCAAGCGCCTGTCGCGTCTGGTGCGCACGATGCTGGACCTTTCCCGCATCGACAGCGGCGAACTGAAGCTCCGCCCGGCCCGGTTCGACCTGACCAACACGGTCCTTTCCGCCATGCTTTCGTTCGAGAAGGCGATCGAGGACAAGCAGATCGAAGTCCGCGGGCTGGAGGGCGCCGAAAGCCTGTTCGTGGACGGGGATCCGGATATGATCCATCAGGTCGTGTATAATCTGATCGACAACGCCGTAAAATTTACAAACAGAGGCGGTTATATCAAAATCGGCATCCGCGAGGAAGCGGACCGCACGACCGTTTCGGTGGAAAACAGCGGCGAGGGAATTCCCCCCGACGAACTCCCGCTGATTTTCGACCGCTTCTACAAGGCAGACAAGTCCCGCAGCCGGGATAAGAACGGGATGGGACTTGGCCTTTATATCGTGAAAACCATTGTCCGGCTCCACGGCGGCGAAATCACCGCCGAAAGCGTGTGGCATGAAAACTGCCGTTTTTCGTTCTGGCTCCCCAAGCGCGTCGAGAAGCCGCGGAACGATCAGCAGCGCCGCCTGGTGGAAACCCACGGCGAAGAACCGAAAGGGAAATGAAGGTTTTTTTTATGAACGACAGCGGATTTGACCCAAACAAGAAAAAGGATCCCGAAGAAAAGGATCTCTGGGAATACGGGGATTCCAACGGGGAATCCTCCGACCGCGAATCCGCACCGCCGGAGGGCGAGGCGCCCGCGGGGAGCCCGGAGCCGAAGGACGAAACGCCCGCGGGCACCCCGGAGCCGAAGGACGAAGCGCCCGCGGGGAGCCCGGAGCCGAAGAACGAAGCGCCCGCGGGAAACCCGGAGCCGAAGGACGAAACGCCCGCGGGAAACCCGGAGCCGACGAATGAAACGCCGGCGGGAAACCCGGAGCCGACGAATGAAACGCCCGCGGGGAACCCGGGCCCGACGAATGAAACGCCCCCGCAGCAGGGCCCGTACTACGGCCCGTACGGCGGCGGTCCTTACGCGCCGAATCCCCCGCCGCCGTACGGGCAGGGACGGCAGAACGGAACCCCCTGCGGCCCCGCCGGGCCGCGGCAGGAAAATCCGTACGGGCAGCCCTACTACTGGAATTACGGCGGACCCTACGGACCGCAGCCGCCCCGCCCGCCGAAAAAGATGAGCGCCGGGCTCAAGGCGTTCCTGTGGGTGCTCGGCGTGCTGGCCGGCGCGCTGATCGTCGCGACCGGCGTTTACGGCATCCGCGCTTCGTTCGGGCGGAACGACGCGTCGTCGGGAACGGCTTCGGCGCCGGACCGGGGCGCTTCGTCTTCGGTTTCGTCGGCGGGCAGCGTGATCGGCGGGGTCAAAGGGGACGGAACGGATCCGTCCGGCACCGGCATCAAAATCGCGCCGCATCCGTCCGGCGGGGAACTGTCCGCGAACACGGTCTACAAAAAAGTGATCCAGAGCGTGGTCGGCGTGCAGGCGACCATTGCGGGCGCGGGAAACCAGGAGGCCGGAACGAGCGAGGGCACCGGCATCGTCGCGAGCGCGGACGGCTATATTCTGACGAACGCGCACGTCGTCAACGATTCGAGGAGCAACCCGGTCAAGGTCATCCTGCACAACAACAAGGAGTACGCGGCGAAGGTCGTCGGCTACGACAAGACGAGCGACATCGCCGTCCTGAAGATCAACGCGACCGGCCTGTCGCCCGCCGTGTTCGGCAGTCTGGACGGCATGGAGGTCGGCGACCGGGTCATCGCGATCGGCAATCCGGGCGGGCTGGGCTTCGCGGGCTCGCTGACCGGCGGTTATATCTCCGCGCTGGACCGATCGATCGAGGAGCACAGCGAGAACGGCATGACGTATATCCAGACGGACGCGGCGATCAACCCGGGCAATTCCGGCGGACCGCTCGTCAACCTGTACGGGCAGGTCATCGGCATCAACTCGAACAAGATCATCGCGACGGGCTACGAGGGCATGGGCTTCGCGATCCCGGTCAGCCGCGCGAAAACCATCATCGACGACCTTGTGGCGCACGGGTACGTTTCGGGCAGGACGCGGCTCGGCATTTCGGCCTCCTCCGTGCAGGCGGCCTACACCCAGCTTTACGGATTCCCGCAGGGCGTGCTGATCCGGCAGGTCAATTCCGACAGCGACCTGAAGAACAAGGCCGTGCAGGGCGACATCATCACGAAAGCCGACGGGACGGCCATCGCGAGCATGGACGATCTTTACGCGGTTTTGAACCGGCACAAGCCGGGGGACGTCATCAAGATGACGATCTATTCGACGAATCTTTCGGAAACCGCCGGCGGCGGCAAGGCCGGCTCCTCGAAGGAGATCAGCGTCAGGCTGCTGGAGGATAAAGGGGAAACGCAGTGAACGGTCCCGGTCGGGACCGTCCCGGCCGGCCCCGCGCGCTGCGCGGCGGCCGGCTTTTCCATGCGGGGGGACGGGCGAATCCCCTTTCCTTTTTTCGTCCTCCATGCTATAATGAGCACGAATCGCGAAACGTCAATCACAGGCCGGTTTGAGGCCTTTGCGGCAGCCAATCTTTTGAGGTGAATTGGATGAAGAATCTTCTGACCGTCTTTTTCGGCAACTATTCCAAGCGGGAGCTGAAGCGGATCCAGCCGCTCTGCGACGCGGTCCTGGAGCTTGAGGACAAATACAGGGCCCTTTCCGACGAGGAGCTCAGGGCCCAGACCCCGGCGCTGCGGGAGCGCCTTGCGAACGGCGCACAGCTTGCGGACATCCTGCCCGACGCGTTCGCCGTCTGCCGGGAGGCGGCGGACCGCGTGCTCGGGATGCGGCATTTCCCGGTGCAGGTCCTCGGCGGCATCGTGCTGCACCAGGGCCGCATCGCGGAGATGAAGACCGGCGAGGGCAAAACGCTGGTCGCGACGCTGCCGGCCTACCTGAACGCCCTTTCCGGCAAAGGGGTCCACATCGTCACCGTCAACGATTATCTGGCCCGCCGCGACTCCGAGTGGATGGGCAAGGTCTACCGCTTTCTCGGCCTTTCCGTCGGCCTCATCGTGCACGACCTCGACAACGACGCGCGCAAAAAAGCCTATGCGGCGGACATCACCTACGGCACGAACAACGAGTTCGGCTTCGACTACCTGCGCGACAACATGGT
>ENA-UOOI01001932-UOOI01001932.1-fermentation-metagenome-genome-assembly--contig:-NODE-1932-length-19587-cov-6.887723_pt1 | contig 19587 bp, 16 predicted proteins | sample MGYA00245779_ERZ724027 | MGnify/ENA primary metagenome ERZ724027 (study PRJEB28704, sample SAMN03018318) | fermentation metagenome | biome: anthropogenic terrestrial biome; feature: soil; material...
GGTAATGCATTACCCTTGGCAGCATCTTTGTGTGGATTTTCTGACAAAACGGGAACCTCAGATTGGGTTGGAGGAGTTCGCTGATACGCTGGGGAGACTGCGGCAGGCTCAGCGTAGCTCTGTCACACCGGCGCTTTGGAATCTATTTGATTCGCACGACCGCATGCGAATCTTAACCGCATTTTCCGGAAAACGTGCGCTAGTTAAGCTGGCGACGGCTTTTCAGTTTATGTACCCTGGTGTGCCATTCATCTATTATGGTGATGAAATTGGGATGGAGGGCGGGGAGGATCCCGACTGCCGCCGCTGTATGGAATGGCGGCAATCAGAATGGGATCTGGAACTGCTGGCGCATTATCGAGCGCTGATCAAATTGCGTCGTGAGAAGAGTGCCTTCTCCAGGGGTAATTTTGCGCAGCTCTTGGCAGACGGGAAGCGGGGCGTCTATGTGTTTGTCAGATGGGATGACGCTGGCGCCGCGTTATGTTTGTTTAATTTCTCGGACAACCCGGTGGTAGTGGCGGCGGCTGAATTCTTGGCACCGCCGAATGCGCCAGAGGTACTTTCGCAGATGTGCCAGCGTGGTGCTGGTGCATTGGGGGAAGTTTTGACAGGATCATACCAGCTGTGCTTCCCAGTTGACGCAGAGGGCGGGCAGGCTTCTGACAGCGCGGCTGCTCTTGGCACCCGCAGCATCGTTATCGGCGGCAGTGATCAATCCTGCCAAATCGAACTGGGTCCACTTTGCTCAGCTGTCTTTGAACGAGTTTTCTAAGAATCAAGACGCGGGGAATCAAGACGCGGGGACGGTTCGACGGTTCATCTGTCTAGCTGGCCAAGACAGATGAACCGTCCCCGCGTCTTTCCCGCGTTTTTAGTGTTGCCCTCAGGAAGGAGGCTCGCCTGAAATAGCGAATAGAGATAGCGAATAATCGAAGGTACCTATGATAGGCATTAAAAATTTAGGCGCAGCAGCAAAAGGAGCTAAGCCAGTGTACAAGGTTGCAGTAGTTAAATGCGGTAGTTATGACAGTTCCGAAGTTATGGAGTCACTCAATAGAGCTTTGGCATTAATAGGAGGCATTGATACTTTCCTCCCGGCGTCCTCTTCCGGAACAATATTATTGAAACCCAACCTGCTTGCCGGAGAGCCGCCTGAAAAAGCTGTCACCACTCATCCCTCGGTAATGCAAGCCATTGCGACGACTTTGCTGCAAAAAGAATGCCAAGTCCAAATGGGGGATAGCCCCGGTCTGGGAGACCCGTTCAAAACAGCTGTCAAGTCAGGGCTTCAGCCAGTCTATGATCTGGGAGTGCTGCCGGCGGATTTTGAGACAGTAGTTGAAATGCACTCACCTGATGGACGGGTTTCCCGACGGCTTCCAACAGCGGCGGCTGTTGCGGGTTCTGATTTGGTGGTGAGCTGTGCCAAATTAAAGACGCACGCGCTGCAGATCTATACGGGTGGAGTCAAGAATCTATACGGCTGTTTGGTAGGTCTTAATAAGGCCAAACAGCATTTTCGCTATCCTGATCGCGATGTTTTTGCTGATTTTCTGCTTGATATATACACCGCAGTTATGCCCGGGTTGACCATCATCGATGGGATTATGGCTATGGAAGGTAACGGACCCCGCACGGGTACACCTCGGAAGGCCGGGGTTTTGATCGTTTCAGGCAATGCCCTGGCTGCGGATCTGGCTGCACTGCAGGTGATTGGGTTTTCTCCGAACAAGATTCCGATCTTCAGAGCAGCCAAAAAACGCAATTTACGCCCGTTTTCGATAGATGAAATTCAGTGGCTGGGTGATGACCTGGCTGATGTGCAAATTCAGGATTTTGTGCCGGCCGTCACGACGAGAGTATCATTTGGGCCGCAGTTTCTGCAAAGACCATTGCGTAATCTGCTCATTGCCTATCCGGATATTAATGCTACTCGATGCCAGTCGTGCGGTGCTTGTATGAAAATCTGTCCTGCGAAAGCCTTGAAAATGGTCGGTGGTCAAGTCCGTCTCTCACGCTCCAAATGCATTACCTGCTATTGCTGCCATGAAGCCTGCACTTATGGCGCCATTGATTTACACTGTGGCGTTCTCGGAAGGACAGCTGCTAAATTGATGCGAACCGAGTGATCCATATCTTTCATAAAGGTTAGCTGGGAAAACACGTCGAAAATCCCTCTGTAACAGGATTTGTTATTGGAGGGATTTTTGTGACAAGACGCCAGTTTATTGAAATGGTGTGCGTCTTAATTGTGATGCTCGTGCTCGGAGGCTGTTCCAATGCGGTGCAACCCGCTCCTACCGGTAAATTAAGCGGGCAGATCAGAGATGCAAAGACAGGGACTGTTCCTCAGGGTGTGCGCGTTACCCTTAGCGGGAAACTGGTCGCAGTTGTTAGCGGTTCATATATGGCCGATGCTCTGTTGCCAAGAATATATGAGTTAAAAGTCACTGCTCCCGGATATCAGGATTATAGCACACAGGTAGCAATCGGAGTTGAAAACATCAGCTTGCATATTAAAATGCAGCCCATCGTTGCTCCACCGCCTCCGCCACCGCCATCGACCACGGATCCGGGCTTTAGTGCGGCTGACATAGATCTCTTGGCCAGGCTGGTTCATGCGGAAGCAGAGGGCGAACCGTATATTGGGAAGGTAGCTGCTGCAGCCACTGTGCTGAACCGTGTTGCCAGCCGCGATTACCCGAATACAATACCGGAGGTCATCTATCAGGTTATAGACGGTCGCTATGTTCAATATGAACCAGTCCTTAATGGCAGGATTAACATACCGGCGGGAGCAGAAGCCAAACGGGCTACTCGGGAAGCAGTAGGCGGTTCAGATCCTTCCTTGGGGGCGATTGGTTTTTATAACCCGGCGAAAACCACGAACGCTTGGGTGCGCAGTCGCCCGACAACTATTGTGATTGGAAATCATGTTTTTTTCAAATAATAAGGGCTAGGGTTGATTATTAGTAGCCAGCGGCAGGACATAAGGTGTCCCGGGATCGTACGCGGAGGTGCCCTAATGATTTTGGCTCAAGTGATGCAGGATATCGCTTATCAATACGACGCGCCACCGGGCCATGCAAAACAGGACAGTGCAAATAACTCGTTGCCGCAATCGAATGTCATTGGGATTTCAACCGACACCCGCTCGCTGAAGCAGGGGGAGTTGTTTTTTGCCCTCGATGGGCGCCATTTGCGCGGGTCGGTGTTTGCAAAAGAGGCTTTAGCTAAGGGGGCTGTTGCCGTGGTCATTCACGATGACCCGGCCGCTCGCGACCTGGGCGACGCAGGCAACCTGGCATCGTCAGGCTTAGTCTTAAGGGTACCGGAAGTCTCAGAGGCTTTGGCCTGGGCATCCGCCAACTTCTACGGGCATCCTGAGAGGGAAATGATGCTGACAGGGGTTACCGGCACCAATGGCAAGACGACGACAGCCTGCTTTATTCATCAAATATTGAGTGATCATAAGGGACCTAGCGGTTTACTTGGGACGATTGACAATATGATTGGTGATCAGAAGGTGCCGTCACTCTTTACCACACCGCCCGCACCGGAACTGCATGCCGCCCTTAGGAAAATGGTTGACGCAGGCAATGTCTGTGCGGTTATGGAGGTATCGTCACACGGCCTTGCTCAAAACAGGGTATTTGGTATCGAGTTCAATACTGGCGTGCTGACCAATATTACCCATGAGCATTTGGACTTTCATCAAAATCTTGAGAATTATCGGGAGGCGAAAAGTCTGTTATTCAGGCATTCAGAAATTAGCGTGCTGAATGCGGACGATGCCAGTTACGGATACTTGAAGGCCGTTGCCAAAGGGCCAGTCATTTCGTATGGTTTATCTCCCGGGGACGTCAATTTCCGTGGCGAATATCTGGGACAGGAAGGCCGCAAAGGGTACTTCAACCTGCATGTTGGCGATCGATGCCTACCGGTTTGCATGAATTTTATCGGCCGTTATAATGTTTCCAATGCTTTGGCTGCTATTGCCGCCACTTATGTGCAGGGGATTGAGCCGGAAAAAGCGGTTACATCGCTTGAAAAGGTCGCGCCGATTTCAGGCAGGATGCAGCATGTTGATTTGGGACAACCATTCCTGGCGATTGTTGATTACGCGCATACACCGGATGGGTTATTGCAGGTGCTAGCCACATTGCGCGAGGCGAACAAGCAAGGCCGGATTATTTCTGTATTTGGGGCCCGAGGAGAACGGGACCGGCTCAAGAGGCCAATCATGGGCCGGGTAGCCGGAAAGGGTGCCGATTACGTAATCCTAACCACTGATTGCCCTTATGGGGAGAATCCTCTGACGATCAACGAGAGCGTGGCAAGAGGAATCGAGGAAGTCGGGGGCAATTACCGCATTATTCCGGATCGTGCAGAAGCAATTTTGGAAGCTTGCAAAATGGCGCTTCCGGGGGATGCTGTTATTGTCACCGGCAGAGGACATGAGACTGTGCAGCATCTCGAAAATGGCGATCGGTTTTTGGACGACCGGGAATGCCTGGCACAGGCACTTAATACTCTGCGTGACAGCACAGAATAGTCGAGTTAGTTAGTTTCGCTTTCTTTCAGCTTTTCTTGGTGTTGCTGCATTTTTCCACGCAGTAAAGTCAGCAGGCGCAGGAGATCTTGTAGCGTCTCTCCATCGATATCTTCAAATACTTCCGTTAAATAGATGCGACGTTGCTCAACTACAGCTTCAACTACCTTAAGTCCCTGTTTGGTTATTTTGAGACGGATAATCCGGCGGTCTTCCGCATCGCGAATGCGCTCCACCATTTCATTGCGCTCCATGCGGTCCACCAGATCAGTCACAGTGCTGGATGCCAAAGAAAGATATTCGCATAATTGAGTCATAGTGGGGTTTTTTAACTTCCGCAAAGCAAGCAGGGCCGAGAATTGCGGGGGTGTAACGGGATAATCGATGAGAATGTCGCGGCCACGGCGTTTAATAATTCCCGCGATTTCGCGCAGAACCAACTCTGCTTCGGCGACGAGCTCTTTGGCGTGGCTATTCACCGAGAGCACCTCCTCATGAATAGTTCGAATGCCGAACATATTAATTCATTCTAGCATTTTTAGGCACGTGGTGTCAACAAATTGTAATGTAGGCTGCCTTCCGGAGGGGACAGCCTTTTTCATTTTCCGGAGAAAGAAAGCAGGATATCGAGCCATAATGGATAATATAACCAAAAATGACAATAGGAGGGATGAAATGGTGTCCATGGGCAAGGGTATTTTGCCGCCGCGCGCTCTGCCGCGTGCCCTGCTGCTAACGGCGGTCGTAGTTCTCCTGCTCAGCTCGGTTTGTTGCAGCGGGAAATTAGGAGCACTGGCCGCAATCAGCGGTTTGATCAGCGATAGTGAGACAGGCGTGCCGGTAAACGATGCCGCCGTAAGCGTCTGCGGGAAAACTGTTAGAAGCAATCCAGAAGGGCAATTCAAGCTGGCCGAAGTATCGCCCGGAAAGCAGGCGTTTGAAATCAAGGCAGCAGCCTATCAACAATTAAACTGTCAGGTTTTGGTCAAGCCGGGCCAAAACGATCTAGCCTTTAACTTAAGTCCGCTCCCGGATCCGGTCATCACGGGGATGGTGACAGACTTATATACGACCATGCCGCTTCGCGAGGCCACGGTCGCACTTACCGGAAACGGGGAACTACGCAGCACCTGCAGCACGGACGAACAGGGGCGTTTTTCTTTTGGTCTGCTGCAAGCCGAGTCTTATCAGCTGGCGGTATCGCACGACTTGTATGAAGACAGCATAATGGATCTTCAAGTGGTCCCGGGCGAAAACGCGGTTGAAGTACAAATGACCAGGAAAGGTCTCAGCGGTCAAGTGGCATTTAGTTCTGTCAAGCAGGGGAAAAGGGACATAGTCATGCGATCACTGATGTCTGGCGATCTCTGCCCAGTAACGACAGACGGTACCGGCAACTTCCGCCCCAGCCTCAGCCCTGATGGTAGTAAAATCTTATGGGCTCATGAACAGGACGATCTCAAACAAATTCATCTGAGTAATATCGGCGGCTTAGACAGTACAGTCGTTTCTGCAGGTCCTTCTGACGACTATCCGGCCTGGGCTCCCGACGGAAGTATGTTTGCGTGCCAGTCAGTTAGAGCAGGCGCTAACAGAATTATTATCATGGATTTGAGTGGCACTGAACTGGCGGATCTTGGTGCGGGTCGCTTTCCGGCGTGGTCGCCGGATGGTGGGAAGATTGCGTTTATATCGTCAGGGAAAATTGTCGTAGCAGATTGGCAGAGCGGAGGAGCGGTTACTATCGGCGATCGCGCCAACGTCTACTATCCGGCTTGGTCACCCGATGGCAAAATGGTGGCCTATTCTGCCAGAGAAGGAGATGCATCCTACATCCTGTATATATATGATATTGAAAATAACGCCAGCAAGGCATTAATGAGCGGTAAAATTCATTTGCGCTGCTCGTTCGCACCCAACGGTCAATGGATTGCCTTTCATACGATCCTTCCGGAGTTATCCAGTGCGGCGCAGATCTATGCAGTGAACATCCTCGAATCTGACGGTTCAGTGCTGTGTCTAAGCGGAGAGAATGGAGAGCATCGCGATCCAAGCTGGAGCCGCTAAAGACAAAAGAAGCCCGAACTTTTGTCCGATTTAGGCAGGTAATTGGCTGCAAAAGAAGAATAAGACAACACTTTCAGATTTTGGGGACACAGGGGGACGGTTCTTCTGTGTCTCTGACAGACGCAACAGCGGGATAACACAGAAGAACCGTCCCCCTGTGCGATGTTCGACAGGAGGCACAAACATGCCGCAAGAAGCGAAAGTCATTGTAAATCCTGCCTCGAGAAATGGCCAGACTGGTAAAGTATGGCCCAGTCTTTCTGAGAAAATGAAAGCGTCCGGGTTTATGCACCAGTGGGAAATGACTTATGGCCCGGGAGATGGCAGGCGTATTGCCCGAGAGGCTGTCCGACAGGGCTTTGACCGTATAGTCGCGGTTGGCGGGGATGGCACCGTCAATGAAGTCATTAATGGCTTGATTGAAAATGACTGCTCCATCAATCCTGATCTGGTTTTCGGCGTTCTGTCAATGGGGACGGGCTGCGATTTTATCAAGTCAGTTGGTATTCCCGGCAGTGTTGACAACGCCATCGGTCATCTGGTATGCAATCGGGTCGAGCGCGTTGACGTTGGGAAGGCCCGATTTGTGGGTCACGACGGGCAGATCACAGAGCGGTATTTTCTCAACATCGCCGATCTGGGTCTGGGTGCCGAGACAGTCGATCGCGTGAATCATACGACCAAAGTATTCGGTGGCTTTGTTTCATTTCTCTGGGGGACGCTGGTTAGTTTGTTGCATTATCGTAACAAAGTGGCTGAAATTACAATCGATGACGGCGAGCCCATTAAATCCTCCTTGACGTTATGTGCGATTGCCAACGGTACGCATTTTGGCGGCGGGATGAATATCGCTCCGCAGGCGAAGCTGAATGACGGCTTGTTTGATGTTGTTCTATGCCATGGCTTTTCCAAATCGGAGATCATTGTTAATTTAAAGCGCTTATATGGTGGAACACACCTGAGCCATCCCAAGGTTCGCTATTGGCAAGCCGCCAAGCTAAAAGTCAGCAGTCCCGAAAAACTATTGCTTGAATTGGATGGGGAACAGCCTGGCGTTGCGGAGGTTGAATTTTCAATCCTTCCTGCGGCGCTCAATCTTTGCGTACCGGCCGAATGCAGTATCGCGACACTAAACCCCTGTATTTTGGAGAAAGACCGTACCGTAATTGGCGAACGCAGTCAGATATCTGCGGCAGGTGTACCCATTGAATAAATACATAAATATGGCGCAGCAGGAAAAAAGGGCCCAAATGGCGTATCAAGAATAAAGGGGGTGTGAGCGCTACATGAAGCATGATTTTTTGCCGGAAGCGAACGTATGGAACCACTTTTTTCGTGTAACTCCTTTGACTGTGGTGACAAGTGTTGATATGGAAGGGCAAGTCAGTGCTGCGCCCAAGGTGCACTTTGCTCGCATTGGAGACACTGACTTTGTGAGTTTGTCCGGCTGTACCTCCGGGAGAACTTATCGCAATTTGATTGCTACGAAAGAGTATGTAATCAATTTCCCCGGCCCTGATATCGCCAAACAAGTCGCAATGCTTGGCGGAGCTTATGAGCAGGAAATTGGTGTGGATATTAACGAATCCGGACTGTCCCTGCTGGAAGCGCAACAGGTTCGTCCACCACTAATTGCGGAATGCCGCGCCCATCTGGAATGCCGTCTTGTTGAAGTAAAGCATTACGAAAACTCGGCCTTATTTATCGGACAAGTTGTGGCGGCATCGGTTTCAGAAGAGGCCTTGGCAGACCAGGGCATAGCAGCACTTGGCACGGCACCGCTACTGGTTTATGTGACCCCCAGTCATTTTGCTGGCATGCATGTGGCACGCAAATTCCCTTACCCTGATACAAACGGATAAGCAGGCAGGTCGAAACAGATACATAAAAAAGTAATCGAAAAGGCATTATCCTCCTCAGATAATGCCTTTTTCGATTAATGCTCTTTTAATGACTTGACGTCGTTGCAGTTACTTCTTGCCTTCATAGGGAACACCGCTCGCCGTTGGAGCGACCGAACGTCCGACAGCACCGGCCAGTGCCAGCATGGTCAGAATATACGGGGCCATGAGCCATACTTCCAGAGGAATAAAAGTCAGTCCGAAAGACTGGGCCAGCATTTGGAATGCATCTGCGAAACCAAACAGCAGCGCAGCCGCAAAAGCGCCTATCGGAGTCCACTTTCCGAAAATGACAGCAGCCAGCGCGATAAAACCTTTGCCAGCAGTCATGTTTTCTTGGAAAATGGATAGCAGGCCGATGGAAAGGGTGACTCCGGCCAAACCACCCATGACACCGCTAATCAGTACCCCCAAGTAACGATAACCGAAGACGTTAATGCCAACTGTGTCAGCTGCTTCCGGGTGTTCTCCGACAGCACGCAGGCGCAGTCCCAGCGGCGTTTTAAACAAGACATACTGTGAGACAAAAACTAACACAATGGCGATGTATACCGTAGGAGTGTGTTTGCCGATGATCTGATACAATGTCGGGCCGATCACCGGGATGTCCTCCAGAAATGGCAGCGACCAGTCGGGCAGTTTCGGCACCGGCGGGGTCTGTCCAGGGTGGCCAACTATGCGTTGCAGTAAAAAGCCAGTCACGCCAAGGGCCAGCATATTAATAGCCACACCGCTGATGGTCTGATTAGCCCTGTATTTAATCGATATTACGGCGTGAATCAATGACACAAGTGTTCCTGCCAATACACCTGCCAGCATACCGATCCAAGGATTGCCGGTGGTCATTGAGACTATTGCGCCAAAGAATGCTCCGAAAAGCATGATGCCTTCCAGGCCGATGTTGACAACCCCGCTCCGCTCGGAGAAGACGCCGCCAATTGCTGCCAGCGTCAAAGGAGTGGCAATGCGTAGCGTTGAAAGCCATAGACCCGGAGTTGAAAGAAGTTCGCCAAAACTCTTCAGAATCTCCTCCATTAACCGGCAACCTCCTTTTCTGCCTCGGTAAACTCACTCTTAGTTTCCCGACGGGCAATAAGCTTTTTGATAATCAACTCGGCGGCGACAAAGAAGACAATAAAGGCCTGGATGATTGTGACAATATGCTTGGGAACACCGGCAACTAATTGCATGCGGGAAGAACCGGCCGATAAGGCACCAAACAAGAGAGCGCCAATGACCACGCCTGCGGGATGGTTGTTGCCCAAAAGCGCAACTGCCATTCCGTCAAATCCGTAACCGATAAAACTGAAAACGTCAACAAATTTGTGCTGGATGCCCATCACATGTACCGCGCCTGATGTACCGGCCAAAGCACCGGAAATCACCATTGCCAGCATAATACTTTTTGACACGTTGATGCCGGCGTAACGCGAGGCATGGGGGTTAATACCAACCGCCCGAATTTCGTAACCGGTAGTCGTTTTCCATAACAGTAAATAGACCAGCCAGGCGGCCAGTAAAGCAACGACCAGACCCAGATTGACCCTGAAAGTAGGATTTATAAAGGTAAGAAAGCGAAACAATTTGGCAGAATCTGCAATTGCGGGGGTCACCGGGATTTGGCCTGGTGCCATCAGCACCCCGGTAACTAAGTTGTGAGTCAGATACAAAGCAATATAATTCATCATAATAGAGTTAATTACTTCATGAACTCCGCGTTTGGCTTTTAAGAAACCGGGAACCGATGCCCAGAGTGCTCCGCCCATTGTTCCGCAAAGCAGTGTCAAAGGCAGATGCAGGATCATCGGAAGTCCCTTAAAAGTAAATCCTGCCCAGGCCGCACCCATCTGACCCATAATAAATTGGCCTTCAGCGCCGATATTAAACATACCGCAGCGAAATGCAAAGGCAATTGCGAGACCAGTTAGAATTAAGGGTGTTGCGGTTACCAGCGTTTCCGAAATGCCCTGCAAGCTGCCCAAAGAGCCTGCAAGCAAAGCGCCATAAGCTTTGAATGGGTTTTTTTCAGCCCATAAAATTGTAATTACGCCAACAATCAGCGCAAAGGTCAAAGCCAGCAAGGGCGTGCCGATCTGGGATTTGAGGTACCCCTCACGGACGGCAATGACCACAATGGCTCCGAATGTGATAAAGGGGAGCATATAGAGCACTGAATTCAAAGCGAATGTCAAGCCGGATGCAAAACCGCCCTTGAGCAGGACGCAGAGCAGCAAGTAGACAGCGATTATGGCTCCGGCGACTGACAAGCGATAGCCGACAGGACCGAGGCGTTGTCTTAATCTGGCAAACATTGTTCTCCCTCCTTTCATACCGCGTCCGACATACGGATGGCACCAGCCATCAGGAGACCGAGCTGTTCTTCGGTAGCATCGGATGCAGGCATTTCGCCGACAATTTCTCCCTCGTAAACGACGGCAATACGGTCGCTCAGAGCCATGATTTCGTCAAGTTCCAGCGAAATCAGCAGCACAGCCTTACCCTGATCGCGTGCTTCCACCACGCGGTTATGCACGAACTCGATTGCTCCGACATCCAATCCGCGGGTAGGCTGGGCAATCACAAGCAAATCCGGGTCACTGCTTAACTCGCGCGCCAAAATTACTTTTTGCTGGTTACCGCCAGACAATGATGCGACTGGGACCTTTTCATTGGGAGTTCTAATATCAAACTCATCGATCAGTTTGAGAGCATAATCCTGGACTTTGTCCCACAGTATCTTAACACCCTTCGCAAAAGGCGGGCGGTAGAAGTTTTTGAAGACAATATTCTCTGCCAACGAAAAATCAAGCACTAATCCCCGACGCTGTCTGTCTTCCGGTACATAGGAAACGTTTTTCTCGATAATTTTGCGCGGCGATAGGCCGCCGATTTCGGCACCATTAAGAAGAATTCTACCGCTTGTAATTTTCCGTAATCCGGTTAGGACTTCCGCCAGCTCGGTCTGACCGTTGCCTTCTACGCCGGCGATACCGAGGATTTCCCCAGCTCTAACCTGCAATGAAATCCCTCTCAGGGCAGGCAGTTTGCGATTATTAAAAGCATGCAGATCCTGTATATCTAAAACGACCTTTCCGGGTGTGGCTGGCGTTTTTTGCACTGTCAGCTCAACATCCCGGCCGACCATCATTTTGGCCAGTTCATTAGAATCGGTTTCAGAAGCATTACGGGTGCCTATCACAAGACCGCGCCTGATTACGGTAACCCGATCGGCAATCGAGATTACCTCTTTAAGCTTGTGTGTGATGAATACAATTGACTTGCCGCGGGCGACCAGTTCCCGCATGGTTTGTGTCAAATCGGTGATTTCCTGCGGAGTCAGAACCGCAGTCGGTTCGTCCAGAATCAGAATATCAGCGCCGTGATACAAGGCTTTCAGAATTTCGACTCTTTGCTGCATACCGACAGAGATGTTTTCCACCTTGGCCATGGGATCTACTTTCAGACCGTAGCGTTCCGAAAATTCCTGAACTTTTTTGGCAGCCGAGGCAACGTCAAGATGGATGAACTTTTTGGGTTCATGTCCCAAAACAATATTCTCAGCTACGGTAAACTGAGGGATCAGCATGAAATGCTGGTGTACCATGCCGATACCCAAGCCAATGGCATCGTTCGGGGAAAAAACTGTGGCCTTTTCGCCAAAAAGTTCGATTTGGCCATCGTCGGCCTGGTACAAACCGTACAGGATCTTCATGAGGGTGGTTTTGCCGGCACCGTTTTCTCCGAGCAGGGCATGAATTTCTCCTTTGCGGAGTTCGAAATCAACGTTGTTGTTGGCTAAAACACCTGGGAATTGCTTGGTGATGCCGGTCATGCGTAGGACCACTTCAGTCATTTCGGCAGGCCACCTCCTAATCACACGTCATTAAAAGACTGGGTGCGACCTGAAAGGAGCGCACCCAGTCAAGGACAAATCGGTTCTAAATATTACTCGAGCACAAAAGCGGATGCTTCAGCGGGGATTTCCGGAACCACAATTTCGCCAGCGGAAATCTTGGCGGCCAGTTCGTCAACTTTGGCAAGGATTTCGGCATTCACGTTATTGGAAGTTGTCGGAGCATAGCCAACGCCGGCCTCAGCCAGACCCAGTGTGGTAATACCGGGGACGAATGCGTCATCATAGATTGCTTTACAGCCGGTGAATACGCCGACATCAACACTTTTCATCATGCTGGTCAGCACGTTTTCGGGGGCGAGATGGTTCTGGTCGGAGTCAACGCCAATAGCCCAGAGACCTTTTTCTTTGGCTGCTTCAATAACGCCAATACCGCAGGCGCCGGAAGCATGGAAAATAACGTCAGCATTCTGTCCGAACTGGGCGAGGGCCAGCTCTTTACCTTTGGCTGGGTCATCAAATTTACCGGTGTAAGCGGAAAGAACTTTAATATCCGGGTTGATGGCACGTACGCCAGCAATGAAACCAGCCTCAAATTTCTCGATCAACGGGAACTGCATACCGCCGACAAAACCGACGACATTGGTTTTGGTGGTCAGTGCGGCAATTACGCCTACCAGGAAAGAACCTTCATGTTCTTTGAAGAGGACGTTCATGGTATTCGGTAACACTAAAGGATTGCCGTCCGCGTCAGTAAAGGCAGCGTCGATTAAGCCGAAATGGATGTCAGGGTACTGTTCAGCGACGTTTTTGACAGCGTCAGTCATCAGGAAGCCGACGCCCCAAATCATGTCGAAGCCTTGATCGGCCAGACTGCGCAAGTTGGTTTCGTACTGATCCATAGCTTTGGACTCGATAACTTGAATTTCAGCACCGAGCTCTGCTTCAGCTTTCTTCAGGCCTTCGTATGCGGAATCGTTGAACGATTGGTCGCCAAGACCGCCAACATCGGTCACCATCGCGAACTTAAGGGTTTCGCCGCTGGTGGTGTTGGCATTGTCGCCGCGCAGGAAAACAAAGTAAAGTATGGCAGCTACAGCAATGACCAATACAGCAATTATCAGGATTGGGGAGAGGGTCTTTTTGTCGTTGGACACTGTTTACACACTCCTTTTTAATTTATGGGGCTAACCCCAATGATCCTATGAATTATTCGCTACGCTCCGGCAATTTCCTTCCAATCGATATCTTTCGATGAAGTTTTATTAAAGATTTGTTAAGGTAAAGCCACCATATCAAGGAAGATGATCATCAAAATTGGAGGATTACATAGTGCTTCGTCGAAAAGATTTTTAAAATAAGTACAGGAGGCGTAACAATTTTGATCAAAACTAACCGCGCACAACTGGTCATGCAGTCAATACAGGGAAGTATCGCACCGCCGGTAAAATCTCATGGTTTTTCAGTCGATTATCAGGGCCGGCCTTTTATTCTCCCGGGCGTGGGAGGTATTACCTATAATATTAAAGTAGGGGATCCGGCCTGTGGCTGGGCGGCCGATCATGTGGAGCCGGGCGTATCGATGGCGGCGAACATAGACAACAGACGTGATGGTAAGAATTCTGGCTTAAATGTTCTAGCCTGCGTTGGTAATAAAGCCCGCGTCATTTCCGGAGATGCCAAAGGAGCCCTTGGAACAGTCACTGGTACGCACGGCGGCATTGAGCATGTCCTGGTTGATTTTGCCGACGATGATCTCGAGAAAATGGCCATCGACGACAAAATTTTGATTAAAGCCTACGGGCAAGGTTTGCGGCTTTGTGATTATCCCGATGTAACCGCCTTTAATATTGATCCGGATCTGCTGGAAAAGCTGGGGTTGGTGGAAAAGGGCGGTCGCCTGCTGGTACCAGTGGCTGCGAAAATACCCGGCAAATTGATGGGGTCGGGGATCGGTTCTTCGGATGTGGCATCCGGCGACTATGACATCACGACTCAAGATCCAGAAGAAGTAAAGCGACTGGGGCTTGATCGCCTCAAGCTGGGCGATCTTGTGGCTTTGGAAGATGCAGACAACACTTACGGACGCAGTTATCGCAACGGTGCCATGAGCATTGGCGTAGTCGTGCATTCCGATTGTCTGTTGGCCGGTCACGGACCCGGAGTCACAACAGTTCTGACCAGCGTTAAGCCGGTGCTGGAGCCGGTGGTGGAGGCAGGCGCTAACATCGCCGCTTATTTGGGGATTGGTCGTAGCAGAGCCTGAGTACAAACCGTATGCCCATAGCGAGCAGATGCGTGCAGATGCAGATGCGTGCGGATGCGTGTAGATAAAGTAAAAAAACGGAGCCGTCAGGCTCCGTTTCTCTTACGCATCCGCAGGGCTTTGGGGGTGACTTCCAATAATTCGTCATCGTTGATAAATTCCAGACAGGCTTCCAACGGCATGATGCGCGGCGGTTCAAGCTTTACAGCAATATCGGCCGTGGAGGAGCGCATATTGGTCAGGCGTTTTGCCTTACAGACATTAATCATCAAATCGTCTGTCCGGGAGTTTTCGCCAACGATCATGCCGCGGTAGACTTCCTCACCTGGGGATACGAACAATTCACCGCGTACCTGGGCGTTTTCTACACCATAGGAATTCACAGTGCCATTTTCGAAAGCGACCAGCGATCCTCTGGTGCGGCCGGGGATATCTCCGGACCAAGTATCATATTTTTCAAAAGAGTGAAAAACGGTGCCCATGCCTTTGGTTGTCGTCAGGAATTCGGATGATAGGCCAAAGAGGCCGCGGGTAGGGGCAATAAACTCTACCCGGGCAGCAATTATGCCTTGATGCATTGAGATCACCTGACCATGGCGCGGGCCCATGATTTCCATTACTGAGCCGACATATTCCGACGGAACCTCGAAGAGAACTCGTTCAAAAGGTTCCAGCCTTTGTCCGTCCACGTCTCTGGCAATAACTTCGGGACGGGAGACTTCAAACTCATATCCTTCACGCCGCATCGTTTCCATTAAAATAGACAGGTGCAGTTCACCGCGGACCGAAACATAGAAAGTATCAGGTGAATCAGTTGCTTCAACATGCAGGGCGGCGTCGGATTCCGCTTCCCGAAACAAGCGTTCGCGTAATTTACGGGAACTGACATATTCTGTGTCTTTGCCGCTGAATGGACTCTTATTTACTGAGAAATGGACACTCATCGTCGGGGCATCGATGGGCACACTCGCCAGAGGCACCGGATGCTCCACATCGGTGATTGTCTCGCCAAGGCCAATATCGCTGATGCCTGTCAACACTACGATTTGGCCGGTGCTGCACTGGGTTACCGGCACTCTCTTAAGCCCCTCAAACATGAATAACCCTGTAATGTGCGCCGTTCTTAGCGTGTCGGACTTTCCGCAGACAGCCACTTCCTGCTTTTCGTGGATTGTGCCATTGGCGATGCGACCAATGGCCATTCTGCCAACGTAGTTGTCATAATCAATCATCGTCACAGATAACTGCAGCGGCGCAAGCGGTTGTCCCGGTGGCGAGGGAATCCGGTTTTTGATGGTCTCAAAGAGGATCTGCAAGTCGGGTCCAATTTGCGCCGGGTCAGTAGAGGCACGTCCTTCGCGTGCATTGGCGAAGATTACCGGAAAATCAAGTTGTTTTTCATCAGCGCCTAGTTCGATAAATAACTCCATGGTCTCGTCAACAACTTCCCATGGACGGGCACCCTGACGGTCAATCTTATTGATCACAACGATCGGAACAAGGCCGGACTCCAATGCTTTGCGCAGAACAAAACGTGTCTGGGGCATCGGTCCGTCGACAGCGTCGATGAGCAGCAGCACGCCGTCGACCATCCTGACAATGCGTTCTACTTCACCGCCAAAATCAGCATGACCCGGAGTATCGACTATATTAATATGAAGGTTTTGGTATGTGATCGAGGTACACTTGGCCAAAATGGTAATACCACGCTCACGTTCCAGATCGCCGCGATCCATAACGCGATCGACAACATTCTGACGCGCGTGGAATGCTCCGCCTTGCTTAAGCATGGCGTCCACCAGAGTCGTTTTTCCATGGTCGACGTGAGCTACAATGGCAATATTACGGATGCGTTTTTGATCCTGGAATTCAGATTCAATGATGGGTAAGGTCAAAGAGGTTCCTCCTTCAGAACAGCAGCTATGGGTATTAAGTTGCCCATTATCAAAGTATAAAGCTGTCGGCCCCAGAATGCAAGACCGCCGTTCACGACTGCCCGCACATTATCTATTGATTAACGGTTGGTTAAAGATCTGCTTTTTGGGAATTTTGCTCTGGACATTTCGTTTTTGGCAGAATATAATGTAATCAAAGCGAAGGCATCGAAGTTGTTGATTGGGTCTGGTACATGTCCTGAGGAAGCCGGGAAGGTGAGAAACCGGTGGCATGATACTCGGAAGTCCAGACAGCGGAGCCCCAGCCGCCTAAGAGTGCGGCTGCCTGGATCGCTTTTTTTGTTTATACGGAACTCAATTTGGCGGGCTGTGAAGCGCGCTTTTTTGCTTGCATTTTTAGAAAGGCGATGTCTCATTGGAAAAACCTTTATTTATAGGAAGCACCATGCTATAATGGAGCCTGTGCTACAGGAATATAACCATTCTGGAAATGGAACCAAAACATTATCCCAATAAGAAAAGGATAGCCTGCAAAACTAACTGGCCAGTCAGACGCTATGAAGGGGGAATACCATTGCGCAGGTTATTTGCACCGGCCCTCGCAACCTGCCTTTGCTTGGCAGCCCTTTTTTCAGTAGCAGTGGTGCGGGCAGAGAATGATCTGAACATCGAAGTTCCCAATACCGGCGCGATTGTCTGGAGCGGACTGGAGCCGCCCTTTGCGGTACCTCCGGAAAATGCCCAACTTGTCCGTGTCAAAGGAACAAGTATGAGGTGGAAGGGCTATCTTAGCGCACAGTGTTCAGAAATCAGAAGCTCTGGCGGCAATATTCTTTCCAACGATCGTTTAGTTTACAGCTTTAGTGGCGGACCATATACACCTTTTAGTGCGCAAGCGGATGGCTTTGGACGTATCTGCGAGGTTCCGAAAAACGAATTTGCTGTTGACTTACAGTTAGCACTTTCTCTGCAGAATAGTGACGCCCCCGGATTGTATACAGCGGTGGTCACATTTGAATATCGGTCTGCCAATAATAATGCTGTGGTAATTGTTCAACTAGACATAGAGATACTCATATCCGAGTGGGCGGAAGTAAGCATCACTCCCAATCCAGTCAGTCTGTTTAATCTTGGCTTGCCGGATTTGGAAGTGCATGGACAAGCTCAGGTGGAAGTGACCAGCCTTGTTGATTGGGAGCTGCAAATCAGTTGCTCAGCAGACTTTAGTTCGGGCACTGCGGTCATTTTGCCCAATCAGATCCAGTTCAGTACCGATCAGGTCAATTGGAAACCGCTGACGGCTGGTCCGCAGTGGTCGCTTGTCTGGAGCGGAACTGGTAACATGACTCTGACGCTTTATTTCAAAATGGGCAGCTTCCTGCCATTTGAAGCAGGATTTTACACTGGATTAATTGCTTTGCGGGCAGTACCGGGCCCGGGTTAAACCGTGTGCAGCGCAAGGTAAAGCCTTGTTAATGCAATAAAAAAAATAACAAAGAGGAGTAGATATCTTTGCGAAAGTCATTTTTCCTGATGATCGCTCTTGTGCTTCTAGTTTCTGGGGCTGCGTATGCGGCTACTATTACAACCACCATGAGTGTAACAATCCCTTCATACTTATATATGGACTTTAATGGGACTGTTGCAGAAATGGCAGATATTAAGAGTAGCACCATTACCTGGCCGGCCCCTACTGGAGCACCTGCACCAGGCTCGATTGCTGAAAGCAATATTTATGAGTTGAAAGTACTGAGTACGGGCAAATGGAATTTGACTATTGAAGCGCCAGCAGTCTTAAGCGATGGGATGGCTGGCACCACGGATCCGGCACTCAGTTGGAAATTCGGACAAAATGACGATCTCAGTGACATCACTGACTACAGTGCAGCCGGCGCTGTTCTTACCAACAATGAACCGACCGGTGCAGCAGGATTTGTCAGGTACATGAGTTTTGCGATTCCGTTCACTTGGGATGTAGCCGCAGGCACCTATAGCGGAGACGTTAAATTCATCGCGACCCTCCAATAATTCCGTTTATTGGGCCGGGTGTCATACACTCGGCCCGCCTGTTTTGAGGAAGGACTATATTTCCAGAAAGGAAGAATGGTCGTGAAGCATCGTACTCGCACTCTGTTGTTAATATTTATCATAGCTGCCGCCCTGTGCGCTTCATGGACCGCTGCGGGCGCCATGCTGGTAGATCCGGCGCGATTTATTCTGGAAATCGAGCCTGGGCAGCGTGACGGCGGTGCGATCACGGTCACCAATGCTTCCTCAGTGCCGACCAGATATCTGGCGATCGCTCAGGATTGGGTACATGATTCCCAGGGTGGGTTGATGCCCAAACCAGCCAACTCGACCTCTGCAAGCATTGCCAAATGGATTAAATTTAATCCCAGAGAGTTTACGTTGCCGCCCAACGGACGTCAGGTAGTGCGCTTCAGCATCAGTGTTCCCAAAAATGCCGTTCCAGAGGAAAGACGCGGAGTTATCTTTTTTGCGCCGGCATTCCAATCAAGCGGTTTGGCGGTAAAAACCCAGATCGGGGTCGTGATCTACGCAGCCATAAAGCCGATCAAGCGTATGTTCGAAGTTGGTCTGCCAAAGGCATCTTTAAACGGTGCCAGACAAGCCGTGATTACTATCGATTTGGCCGCCATCGGCAATGCACATTGCCGGCTGACCGGTCAATTCAGACTATCAGATCCTTCTGGCAAGGTTGTTGAAGAGGGAAGGATCACTGAAGAAGTGTTTTTGCCTGGAGAGCGGAGGACAATTGCTGTTTCAGGGAACAAGGCTTTGGCACCTGGCGCTTATCGTTTGCATTTGGAAATGGAATCCTACGGGACTACGAATGTATTCCGCAGGGATTATGAGATACAGCTGCAGGGTTAATATTCGGGGAGGATAACTGCCATGCGGCGCTTTGGAGAAAAAATAATTAGAGCTATAACTGGATCTATATATAAATGTAGCTTTGTTTTTCTGCTATCGGTGGGATTGCTGCTGGTAGCTTTTTCTGTTAGGGCAGCAGAGCTGGAAATGGACGC
>ENA-UOOI01001933-UOOI01001933.1-fermentation-metagenome-genome-assembly--contig:-NODE-1933-length-19575-cov-4.028586_pt1 | contig 19575 bp, 14 predicted proteins | sample MGYA00245779_ERZ724027 | MGnify/ENA primary metagenome ERZ724027 (study PRJEB28704, sample SAMN03018318) | fermentation metagenome | biome: anthropogenic terrestrial biome; feature: soil; material...
CGCGCCAACAAAAGCAACTTTCTGGCCTGGATTTGCATAAAGAGTAATATGATGAAGTATTGTCTTGTTCTTTTCATAACCGAAATCCACGTCGAACATCCGAACATCGCCTGTAAGTTTCGTGTAGCTTACCGTTCCATCTTCAGGATGCGGATACTTCCATGCCCACATATCAGTGCGTTCCTGACATTCCACGATCTGCCCGTCCACTTCTTTGGCATTTACCAGCGTAACGCAGCCGCCGTCTTCCTCCGCTTTCTCATCCAGCAAAATAAAAATACGTTCAGCGCCGGCCAATCCCGATACAACGGCATTGATCTGATGGGATACCTGATTGATATTTCCTGCAAATTGTTTCGTCATATTTAAAAATGGCACGGTAATGCTGATACTGAGAGTCAGCCCGGAAATGCTGAGATTCGGCACTTTCGCAAGCAGCAGAATGCCCCCCGCCAGCGCAATGACAACATACAGCAGATTCCCTATATTATTCAAAATAGGCCCGAGTATATTGGCATATTGATTTGCCTTTTCAGAATCCTTGAACAGAGCATCATTTATCCTGTCAAAATCCGCTTTTGTTTCTTCCTCATGGCAGAAAACTTTGACTACTTTCTGGCCGTTCATGATTTCCTCCACAAAGCCTTCTGTTTTTCCCAGAGCCTTCTGCTGGCGGATAAAATACCTGACAGAATTTCCTCCGACTCTTTTTGTAACCGTAAGCATCAAAATAACACCTGCAAATACTACGGCCGTAAGCCATATGCTATAATAAAGCATGATCGTGAATATTGTAATTACTGTTACCGTCGATATCAGGAGCTGTGGAAAGCTCTGCGATATCATTTGCCGCAACGTATCGATATCATTCGTATAATAGCTCATGATATCTCCGTGAGTATGGGTATCGAAATATTTCACAGGTAAATCCTCCATACCGTTGAACATTTTCTCACGCAGCTTTTTTAACGACCCCTGTGTGATCACCGCCATCATGCGGTTGAACGCAAAGGAAGCGACCAGAGAAAAGGCATAAAGTAAAACCAGCAGGCTAATATACCGTAAGATTTGCCATGCTATGGCACTCCACTGCGCAGTTTTCCAGTTTTTTTCAACAATCGAAATGATATTCTGCATAAAAATTGCAGGTATGGAGCTTACAACAGCGCTGAAAATAATACAAAAAAGAGCCACCGGCAGCATTACGGGATAATATTCAAACAACATCTTTAAAAGCCTCTTCAACGTTCCCCTTTTAACTCCGGAATCATGCTTCAATTTTCTCACCAACCCTATTCTGAGAATAATATACTTCCCTGTAAATATCGCAACTTTCCAAAAGCTCTTCATGGGTGCCTACCGCCTGGATCATGCCTTTATCCATGACAATAATTCGATCCGCATCCTGTACGGACGAAACACGCTGGGCAATGATTATCTTCGTCGTTTCCGGAATAAATTCGCGAAATGCTTTTCGGATCAATGCATCCGTCTTGGTATCCACTGCACTGGTAGAATCATCCAAAATAAGTATTTTCGGCCTCTTTAAAAGCGCTCTTGCAATGCAAAGACGCTGTTTCTGCCCGCCTGATACATTTGCTCCTCCCTGCTCGATATAGTGGTCATATTGTTTCGGAAGCTGCATGATAAACTCGTCCGCCTGCGCCAATCTGCAGGCTTCTTTTATTTCCTCATCCGTGGCCGATAGATTTCCCCAACGTAAATTTTCCTTGATTGTACCGGAGAACAAAACATTATTCTGCAATACGACTGATACCTGATTTCGCAAAGTTTCCAGATCATATGCCTTTACATCGATACCGCCGACTCTGACCATACCTTCCGTCGCATCATACAGGCGTGATATCAGCTGAATTAAGGAAGATTTTGAGGAGCCTGTCCCTCCTATAATGCCAATCGTCTCTCCGGATCCAATATGCAGATTGATATTCGAAAGCACCATTTTCTCCGCTTTTTTTGAATACTTGAAGCTGACATTCTCAAAATCGATGGAGCCATCCTTTATTTCAAAAACAGGATGTTCAGGATTTGAAAGTGAACTTTTTTCCTTCAGGACCTCTACTATACGCTGAGCGGATTCACCTGCTATGGTAATCATGACAAATACCATGGACAGCATCATCAGACTATTTAAAATCTGAAAGCCGTAAGTCAGCATGGCGGAAAACTGGCCTACGTCCAGTGCAAGACCCCTGGAGGTAATAATCATATAAGACCCAAAATAAAGGATGAATACCATGTTGGTATACAGACAAAACTGCATGAGGGGACTGTTGAATGCAAGAATCTTTTCCGCTTTTGTAAAATCCATGCATACATCCTCTGCAGCCCTTCCGAATTTCTTCTTTTCATATTCCTCGCGGACAAAGGATTTCACTACCCGTATGCCTTTGATATTCTCCTGAATGGAACTGTTCAGAGCATCATATTTTCTGAAAACCTTTTTAAACAGGGGCATTGTTTTTTTTATCACCATAAAGAGTCCAAATCCCAGAATAGGAATGACGAATAGAAAAATAAAGGCTATCTTCCCACCCATAACAAAGGCCATAATGAATGCAAAAATAAACATCAACGGGCATCTGATCGCTGCACGGACGATCATCATATATGCATTCTGTACGTTTGTTACATCCGTAGTAAGTCTTGTGACAAGCGACGCTGTGGAAAATTTATCTATATTTTCAAATGAAAAGGTCTGTATGTTATTAAACATGTCCCTTCTCAGATTGCGTGCGAAGCCACAGGAAGCGGTGGCACAGGCATAACCCGCGCCTTTGCCGAATTCAAGAGAAAGGGTTGACATGGCAACCAGCACAAGGCCGTACCGCAAGATGACATCAAGACCACATCCGGCTTTAATTTGGTTTACAAGTTTTGCAAGAATAAAAGGAATGATGCATTCCATGACCACCTCCATTGATACCAAAATCGGTGCCATAATAGAAGACTTTTTGTATTCCCTGATGCTTTTAGCAAGTTCCTTTAACATAATTTTCTAATTCTCCTTTTAGTCAGCCAATATTCATTGTTCGCTCCTCATACCATTTTTTAAATCCTGGTTATGATTAAAGCCTTATAAATACTCAAATAAAATAACGGGCAGGGAAACAACTGGATTTACGTGTCTCACACTACTCGCTGTTCTTTAATTTATCGATCTTATGTTGTTTCGTTCCGAAATTCTTTCGCAATCATTTCAAACGTTCTGTCGGTTTTTAAATAGCCCCAATTTTTCACAAGTTTTTTGAGAATAATCAGCAGCCTCTCTTTTTCTTCTTTCGACAGACATTCGAACATCTTCCTCACCAACCGCTCATAATCTTCTTCCATTTGAAATGCTTTATTTCTGCCGGATTCCGTAAGCACTAACTTTACCTGTCTCTTATCTTCATCGCTTTTTTCACGCTTTATATAGCGGTCTTCTTCTATCTTGGCAAGTATCTCGCTTAAAGACCCAGAGCGTATCTTGAGGATATCCTGCAATTCTCTCTGCGTAATGTCTTCATGTTCAAGCAAAGCCAAAAGTATCCTGCGCTGACCCACCTTTCCTCCGGTCTGATAATACAGAAAATGCCCGCATGCCCTGAGATTTGAAGATAGCATATGGTCAATAGTATTGTCTTTATCAATGCCCATGTACTTTTTCCTCCATTTCGTTAGGTACCATGCAATTATTATACACCTCTTTTTTTATATTTTGCAAGATGAATTTATCCGTCCAAACAAGCAGATAAGTATGACTTTCTGTCCGCACATGGTGTCCCATTGCCTATTTCAATTTTATTTCCAAGCTATCATTAATATGTTGTCAATAAAAATTATATTCTACCGAAGGTATTAATTTAACTTTAAAAAATCCGATATATATAATTACATACAAAAATAAAAACTTAACCAAAAGGCAAAATTCAATTCTGAATTTTGTTGGGTTAAAACTTTGATGAGACTTGCTATGGTAATATGATTAAAAATAAGTTCATCTGTATTAAATTGCTGAAGAGCAGTCATTAATATATGAATCCATGGTAAGTCGTGTTAGGAGGTTTAAAATTGTCAAAATCGTCAAAATCAATATGGGTTGGATTCGCAATCGGCATGTCATGCATATTTTTCTCAATTAAGATGTCAGGAGATTTTAGAACATTCCTGAATTGGCCTTCGATCTTTATAACGATAGGTGGCACATTGGGAGCCGTTGTCGTTTCCTTCCCAGTAAACAGGCTAAAAACTCTTGGAGCGGTTATGAAGAAAGCGTTTGTAAATGAAAGTTATGATATAGAAAAAGATATCGACACCATTGTATCCCTTGCCGGGATTACCAGAAGGGAAGGTCTGCTTTCCCTGGAGGACGCTATCGATCAGTACACTGACGACAAATTCCTGAAGAAGGGCATATTGCTTATAATAGATGGTGCCGACAAGGATCAGCTCAGGGAGACCCTGGAAACGGAAATATATTTCATGCAGCAAAGGCACCAAAAGGGTCATGCCATGCTGGATATGATAGCATCTACGGTAACATCCCTAGGTCTTCTCGGAACGTATATCGGTCTTATCCCCATGCTGGTAAAATTAGACGATCCGACCAAGCTGGGACCCCTGATGGCCATTGAGCTGGTTACATCCTTCTATGGTGCTTTCTTTGCTTACGTAATCTTTTCACCGATGTCAAAAAGGCTGAAGACCATGAATGCAGATGAAGTAACAAGAAAAGAATTTCTTATCGAAGGCCTCATGGCTATTGAAGATAACCAGAATCCAAGGACTATCAGAGAAAAACTCGTTGCTTACATGATATCAAAGCAAAGTACCGGAAATATAAGCACTCAAGAACAAGACAAGTTCAAGATAAGGAAGGTGGCTTAATCAACTATGAAAATAGACAGTAATTATCATAATTTGTCCGCAGCCTCCTCGGAGGAAGCCGCACCAGCCTGGTTGACCACTTACAGTGACATGATGACCGACTTGCTTGCCATATTCGTAATCCTTTTTTCATTTGCCATGGTCAGCAGACCTGTGGTAAAATCCAAGGCGGTGTCGACCACACAGGCTACAGTCACTGAATCCAAGGAACAAACGGGAAATGGAATTCTGCCCGCCGAAGACAAGTTCAACGGTTTCGTCGAATCCATAAATTCTCATGTTGCCGATGCCGGACTTTCTAAACAGCTAAGCGTCGTTAAAGAGGGAGATAATGTGGTCCTGCTGCGTGTGGCTGATTCAGCCCTTTTCGATTCAGGTAAGGCCGACATCGATTCCAAGGCCGAAAAGTTGCTTGGCAGCATTTCATCGACGCTCACAGAGTATGCGGACTCCATTAAAATGGTTCGCATAGAGGGGCATACCGACAATCGTCCTATAAATAACAAGCAGTTCAAAAGTAACTGGGAGCTATCCACGAGCCGTGCGGTTAACGTCTTGAAGCGGCTTTTGGAGATATCCAAACTTGGGCCGGAGAAGTTCTCCGCAGTCGGCTACGGTGAATTCCATCCGATCGCAAACAACAATACTGCGACCGGCAGGACCCAAAACAGGCGTGTTGACTTCATCATCGAGAAAAAGTAAAGGGAGCGGCACAATGTTTTCCAAAAGGAAAAGTCAGCAATTTGAAACCTGAAATTGCTGGCTTTTCCTTTTATATGATATCTGAAAAAATTGCTATAATGCTAGTATAATATTATTAAGCGATACTTAAAAAAAATAGATGTACTTTATGCTAAAAAATTTCAAAGAAGCTTTTGGAAAATCATTGCCGACATGGGTATCTATTTGATCAGTGTAATCAGTGTAAATAGATCGCTACAAAATAGCCCTGTTTTTATGCATTGGAAAAATATAAGGATATCGAGGAGTGAATTTCATTTATGAAAGAAATCATTTTTTCAAAGGACAGATACAAGATGAACTGGCTGCGGACGGATTATCCATATGCGAAAGCCGACTGTCCGAAAGAATTGAAATGTAGCGTAAAGAATCAGAAAGACGGAGACATCTTCCACACAAGTATCCAGTTTACCAATCAGAGTAGAAATCCATTTTTTACTAGTCTGGATGATATAGGCATCTATTTTCCTTTAGAGGACAGGTATGAGAGTAGTGAGATATGCATCCCGTATAGGTGTCACACGCATATTTTCTGTGGAGGAAATGTCAGTTATATCATGGCCCTTCAGATGGGCGGCGAGTCTCCACATTTTGGCATGGTACTGACGGAGGGTAGCTTGGAAGCCTATAGCATAAAACGTGATCTTGCAAAAGGAAGCAACGACAGAGGATGTTTCATTCTGCATCCATCATCTATGGAATTGGAACCGGGAGAAACCAAGGAAATCAACTGGATGATTTTCCCGCATGAAGGCAAAGATGATTTTCAAAAACAGCTCGGCAATTTTTGCAAATATATAAAAGTGGAAGCAGAACGGTATGTGCTGTTCCCCGGGGAGCGTAACCGTATTTGCATCACTCCATCCTTTGCGGCCCGATCCGTCCTTGTGAACGGAAATCAGCTTTCAGCCGCCAAAAATGGTCAGTATCAAATGGAGTATACTGCCAAGACTTGTGGTGAAGAGGTATTTTCTATCTGCGTGGATGGAGTGCATACCTGGTGCCGAACCTTTGTGCAGGAGGAAGTTGGAAAACTGGCAGAAAACAGATGCTGGTTTATTGTAAATCACCAGCAGTATGAAGGCAGATGTCCGGAATTAAGAGGCGCCTACTTGACATACGATAACGAGGAAAAGCACATTTTTTATAATCGCACCAATGATTATAACGGTGGAAGAGAACGTGTCGGCATGGGGCTTTTGATGGCAGAATTCCTCCTATAGCAAAAAAATTCTGTCATAGGTACGACATCCGAAAAGTCAGCCAGAATAGGGAATGTTTTCGATTCAAGCCTAAAAAAGTACATCGAATATGTAAAACGCGAAATCGTAGATACCGACTCGGGTGAAGTTTATAATGACATGGGAAGGGATAACAGTTATCAGCGGTTATACAACTCTCCATGGTATGCCACGTTGTTCGTAGAACTCTACCGCCTATATGTCAATAAAAATTTCCTGGCCTACGCCTGTCGCATATTGAAAGATTTTTACCGGCGTGGCGGCTACACATTTTATGCGATAGAATTACCGGTGCTTTCTCTGGATAAAGCACTGAAAATGGCACAAATGGAGCAGGAACAAAAAGAGATGCGTAAATTGTTTGTACGACATGCAGGTAACATTATGCAGATAGGCCTGCATTATCCGGTATCTGAGGTCAATTTTGAGCAAAGCATCGTAGCACCGGCTGCCGATATCCTTTTCCAGATCTATATTTTGACAAAGGAGCAGAAATATTTGGACGCCGGAAGAGAGCATCTTCGTATTTTGGAACAATTTAACGGCATACAGCCGGATTATCACCTGTACGAAACAGCAATCCGTCATTGGGATGGTTACTGGTTCGGGAAGAAAAAGCTGTATGGCGATACGTTTCCACACTACTGGAGTGCGCTGACCGGAAATGTTTATACTCTATATGCATATATAACAAAAGATAAAAGGTATGCCAAACGTGCCGAGGATTCGTTACGCGGCGTCCTGCCTTTATTTTTCACAGATGGTTCAGCTTCTTGTGCCTATGTTTTCCCGCACAGTGTAAACGGCAAGCAGGCATCTTTTTACGATCCCTATGCCAATGATCAGGATTGGGGCCTATATTTTAATCTGCGTATGATTAATAATGCTGAGTAAAAAACGCGGGCACAGAAGCTGTCGGTCTTTTTTTGAAGTCAATACCTTGTCCAGTTTTTCAGGCAGCTTCATCTTTGTCATTGCGGCGGAATTCATAAAATCGTCTTCACCCTCCAAAAGGCTGTTCAGAGGAATATCAAACAAATAAGACATCTCGAGCAGAAGCTCAATATCCGGCAAAGCAAGCCCTGTTTCCCATTTGCTTACCGCCTGTGTCGATACGCCGAATCTTTCTGCCAGTGATGCTTGTGAGAGTCCGATTCTTTTGCGTAATATTGTTTTCGCATAGCGATTTTGGTCAAAGTACATCTTGGCATAGAAGATTATTTTTCTTTGTGCCCTGCGGACCGGCAGTAAGAATGGAAACAATTGAGTAATTCTTTTTCTTCTCATATTCAGGACCCCCTTTCAGTAATATAAAAACCTGTCCGATTCGATAATTCCATCTTATCGAAATCAGACAGGCGGTATTGGAATTTCAGCTTATCAAAATCTTAAGAAGTGCTTACGAAGTATTTATTCTTTTCTTAAACTGTTGTACACTGCCAATGCATCGGGTGCTTATTCGCAGTCGGATAAATTTTATCTTCACTATTTCTCTGCATTAAAATAGCATGATCCTTTAATTCGTACCATAAAAAACAACCCCTTATTCTGTGCTGATATTATTCAGCCACAGAGCAAGGAGCAATATTAGAATTCCAGATTATAGACTTCTTAAAATTTTCTTATTTTCCAACAAAATTGGATATATTACTATAAAGGCTTACGTCAGCTTTGAGCTTAGGATGCCTTATTTACAAGGGCATTACTGTGAAGTCCGCTGAATTTACGGCACATTCAAATGTGGTGGAGACGAAGAGGCTCGAACTCTCGACCCCCACAATGCCATTGTGGTGCTCTCCCAAACTGAGCTACGTCCCCACATTTAGTGCTATAAAAACAAATGGTGGGGCGTACAGGACTCGAACCTGTGACTTTCACCACGTCAAGATGACACTCTGCCAGCTGAGTTAACGCCCCATAAAACTTTTCCGATAATCAAGCATATTTACGAAAAGTACAAATTATTTATATAAATATTTTATACAAAATCATGATAAAAAGCAATATATAAAAACAGGTAAAATTCGATTCGTAATATGAGCTCTATGTTATTTTGAACACTCATTCGTCGCTCAAAATAACATAATCCTATTTATGCCTGATTTCAAATTGCGAATTGGAGAGCAGGTAAAATTCGCCTCTACAACACATAGTTTTTTAAAGTATGATAATAATATTTATTGATAATATAAATGTTACCGGATAGGATGGTGAAGATCATGGCTAAAAAAAAATCCAAACGCAACATTTCGAAGCCTGTAGAAAAGCACGAAACAGCAGCATGGGCTGATATAGAAAAAGTAAAACCCGTCACAAATGTTTCCATGCCGAATGAATCGAGCGTAAGGGACGCTAAAGATCACGTAGATTCAAACGAAAAGTAGGCGATAGCAAAAAAGCCGGAAGATAATAAATTCATTCTCCGGCTTTTTTGTTTTGCTTTTTTGTTTTAAAGAAGCTATTTATTCAATTCTCAGCAGTTTATATTGCCTCTTACTTCCGTTCTGAAAGTTCCTTGTATTTTTCATATCTTTCCTTTGCATTATTCTCTGCAAGATTATACATCTCTTCCGCCCTGTCGGGGAACAGTTTCATGAGAGATGTATATCTTACCTCGCCGTTTAAGAAATCTCTAAAAGGAGCTTTGGGTTCTTTCGAGTCGAGTATAAACGGATTTTTGCCTTCCCTCTTTAGCTCCGGGTTATATCTGTAAAGCTGCCAGTATCCTGTTTCCACAGCCTTTTTCTCTTCCATTATGCTTGTTCCCATGCCGCTTCTTATGCCGTGGTTTATGCATGGAGAATAAGCAATTATAAGCGATGGCCCATGATACCCTTCAGCTTCCGAAATCGCCCTTATGGTCTGGGCCATATTGGCGCCAATGGCTATCTGAGCGACATATACATAGCCATAGCTCATCGCCATAAGCCCTAAATCCTTTTTCTTGGACTTCTTTCCCGCCGATGCAAATTTCGCTACTGCGGCTGTCGGCGTAGCCTTTGATGATTGGCCGCCTGTATTGGAATAAACTTCCGTATCCATCACAAGTATATTCACATCGTCGCCCGATGCCATAACATGGTCCAGTCCGCCATAACCTATATCATACGCCCAGCCGTCCCCGCCGAGCATCCACTGTGATTTTTTAATAAGATATTGTTTTTTTTCAAGTATTTCCTTGATAATCTTATTTCCCGAATAATTGTGTCCTTTCAATGCATCCAAGATCTTCTGTGCAGCCGATTTTGATAATGCGGCATCATCCATTCCGGACAGCCATTCCCTGAATGCATCCTTTATCATGTCATTAAACGACGCCTGTTGTATCCCTTCTCTCATGAGATCTGCCAGCCTCTCCCTCATCTGCCTTACGCCGAGAAACATACCATACCCGTATTCGGCATTGTCTTCAAATAGCGAATTCCCCCATGCCGGCCCCTTCCCCTGGGCATTCACGGTGTAAGGTATCGAAGGGGCACTTGCGCTGTATATAGATGAGCATCCGGTGGCGTTTGCAATCATCATACGTTCTCCAAAAAGCTGCGTCAAAAGCCTTACATATGGAGTTTCGCCGCATCCCGGGCAAGCACCGTTAAACTCAAATAATGGTTTTACAAACTGGCTGCCCTTTAAAGTATTTCTGTCCATCAAATCCTCCTTGGATTTCACGGTTACGGCATATTCCCAATTTTCAGCCTGCGCTTCGATCTGCTGCTCCGCCGGTCTCATTATCAAGGCTTTACCCGGCGCAGGACATATATCGGCGCAATTTCCGCAGCCTGTGCAGTCTAAAGGGCTCACCTGTATCCTGAACGCAAGACTTTCAAGCCCCTTGCCCGTGGCATTTTTTGCTAAAAATGTTGCAGGAGCATTTTTCATTTCTTCTTCATCCATCAGGAATGGCCTTATGGTGGCATGAGGGCATATATACGAACACTGGTTGCACTGTATGCACTTATCGATCTGCCATTCGGGGATCATGATGGCAATTCCGCGCTTTTCATATGCTGCTGTTCCGAGGGGAAATCTTCCATCTTCCATACCCTTAAATGCGCCGACGGGAAGATCGTCTCCCTCCATTTTTGCCATAGGTTTCTGTATCTTCCGGACAAACTCAGGTTCATCCTCCGGTACATTAACCTTGCTTTCCGCCTTGGTCCATGTGTATGGCACATTAACCTTTACCAAGGCATTCAAGCCTTGGTCAACGGCCATTTTATTCATGTTGACGATTTTCTCTCCCTTTCTTCCGTAAAGCTCCTCAATGGATTCCTTAAGATATTTTACCGCATCGTCAACAGGTATTATATTGGCAAGTTTAAAGAAAGCCGCCTGCATTATCATGTTTATTCTGTTGCCGAGGCCGATCTGCCCCGCAATACCTATCGCGTCTATAATATAGAAGTCTATATTGTTAAGCGCAATATATCTTTTTATCGATGCAGGCAGTTTGTTGTCAAGCTCTTCTGCCTTCCACGGACAATTGAGCACAAATTTCCCGTTTCTTTTAAGACCCTTCAATATGTCGTAATTGTATATGAAAGATTTGTTATGGCATGCTATATAATCCGCATTATGGACAAGATAAGAGGACCTTATGGGATTTTTGCCAAACCTCAAGTGAGAGACCGTCGTCCCTCCCGATTTTTTGCTGTCATATGAGAAATATCCCTGAGCATATAAATTTGTTTTGTCTCCGATGATTTTTATCGCCGATTTATTGGCCCCGACAGTTCCGTCCGAGCCAAGCCCCCAGAATTTGCAGCTTATAGTCCCCTGAGGCGTGGTATCTATCATTTCCCCTTCTTTTAAAGATGTTTTCGATATATCATCATTTATACCGATTGTAAATCCATTTTTAGGGTACACCTGTTTTAAATTGTCAAACACCGATATTATATGCAACGGTCTTGTATCCTTTGAACCCAGGCCATACCTTCCGCCGACTATCACAGGCTTCATACCGCTATTATACAGAGTTTCCACCACATCGAGGTATAAAGGTTCGCCCGATGCCCCTGGCTCCTTGGTCCTGTCAAGTACGGCTATTTTTTTAACGGTCCTTGGCAATACATCCATAAAATATTTTTGTGAGAAAGGCCTGTATAAATGCACAATTACACATCCGACCTTCTCGTCTTTCTTTGTGAGGTAATCCACCGTCTCTTCTATGGTCTCGCAGACCGAACCCATCGCAACTATTATATACTCCGCATCCTTCGAACCATAATAATTGAAAGGATGATACTCCCTGCCCGTAATCCTTTTTATCTCCTTCATGTAATCATTGACAATATCGGGAGTCCTCTCAAAAAATGGATTTTGAGCCTCTCTTCCCTGGAAATATACATCAGGATTCTGGGCCGTTCCCCTGACCATCGGGTGTTCTGGATTTAAAGCCTTTTCCCTGAAATCCCTTATTGCATCAAAATCAACAAGCTTTTTGATATCTTCATAGTCGATTACTTCTATCTTCTGATATTCGTGGGATGTCCTGAAGCCATCAAAGAAATGTATGAAAGGCAGCCTGGCTTTAATTGCCGACAAATGTACAACTGTCTCTAAATCCATAACCTCCTGTACGCTTGACGAAACGAGCATAGGCGCTCCCGTCTGCCTGCATGCCATGACATCCTGATGGTCTCCGAATATCGAAAGTGCATGGGTGGCAATGGCACGTGCGCTTACGTTTAAAACTCCGGGAAGCAGCTCTCCGACCATTTTATAAATATTAGGTATCATAAGCAAAAGGCCCTGTGAAGCTGTGAATGTAGTCGTAAGTGCACCTGCGGCAAGGGAGCCGTGCATTGCGCCTGCAGCACCTGCTTCGGACTGCATCTCAACAACTTTTACGGGCTGTCCAAAAATATTTTTTCTGCCCTTTGAAGCCCATTCGTCTACTTCTTCAGCCATGGGAGACGAAGGTGTTATGGGGTATATGACCGAAACGTCCGTCAAGGCATATGAAACATACGCTGCAGCGCCATTTCCGTCCATTGTTTTCATTTTATCTGGCATGATAATTCCTCCTGTGATGTTATTTTTACTGAATATAAATTTTAGCTAACCATAGTATTTGAAATTAATGAATTATCATGCATAGAAATGGGCAATTAACAACTCTTTACCATTAAAATTTTAACTGCCGTTCGTCCTTATTCCTCCAGCTCTTCCTTCTTTTTATCCGGAAAATATTTCTGGAATACGCGGTTTATTATATAATATGAAACGAGAGCATACGAGCTTACAAATATCAATATGAATAACCCCGGCACCTTGGAAAATAAATAGTATATTGCGACCAGCGATGCGACGCAGGTTATCGTACTGAAAATATGCTTGTTCCCTAAAAAGAACGACATTTTAAATATATTGCGGATAGTCATATTATATCTTGAAAGCAGTGGAAATACATACACGGATATTATTAAAAGCTCGATCAAAACGGCAATCTGCATTGGATAAATAAACTTTGCCATATTACCCATTAAGCTCACATTTCTTATGTTCACATACAGCACAAAAAATACAGCAACCATTATCAGCCATATAAAAGTACCCTGCTTAAAGTTCATTTTGAAACTTTTCCAGTAGTCCTTGAACGTGCTTATATCCTCATCTCTTACGACTTTGCCCATTACATAAAACAATGCGGTTGTCGATGCACCTATCGTAAATAACGGAATGCTGAATATGACCCATAAAAAATTCGTTACCATCAAGTAATATACGATCATTCCAAATTTATAAAACGGGCCATCTATCCTGAAAAAACCACTCATTGCAAATCCTCCTATAGTTTTGTCTTATAGCTTTATAATACAGCATCGATATTTTTACCCTGGCTTGAATTCTTTTCCCTCTGTATTATAAACCGTTATCTTTATTATATATAATTATAGATGCTTGTTTCAACAAAATATTCGAAAAATTTTCATGCAATATGAACCTATATTTTTTGAAACATCAGCCACCGCCACAAGGTATATAAAGGTTATTTGAAGAATATTATGGAAAGAGCAATTAGCGGGAAGTCCTTAGTGTCTGTTAACTTTAGGTGCAGGATAAAGAAAAACAGCCTTATGCAGGCTGTTCTTCTTTATCCTTCTTTTCCTTTTCTTCTTTTTCCTTTAATGTCTTCTCCCAGAGCTTATCCGCCGTAGGTTTCCACCTTTTAGCCGCAGGCATCGTCTTCTCCACGAGATCATCCACCGATTCCTCATCGACAAGCTGAGTTGAATGTGCTCCGGAATCATGGACCATTTGCCTTATAATCTCAGGATTATCAAACATCGGGCATGGCCTTAAATGATTAGTATTAAAAGGCTGATGCTTTTTATACTCCAAGAACAAAGGCGACTTCAAGGCGTCAAGCAAGCTTACGTCTTTTATGTTCACATTTGAATAATGTATAAACGCGCAGGGCTCCACATCTCCGTTTGCATTTATATGAAGATAATTTTTTCCTCCTGCGATACAACCTTTTACATATTCACCGTCATTCCAGAAATCCATTGCAAATATCGGTCTGGTCTCTCTGATTTCCCTTACACGATGGTACATAAACTCACGCTGTTCCGGAGTTGCAATAAGATCCGTCACAGCATCCTTGCCTATTGGAATATAAGTAAAGTACCAACCGAATTTGCATCCCTTTTTGACCATTAAATCGATATATTCATAAGAACCCACGACTTCTGTATTCTTACTGTGATAACAAGTCGAAAATCCGAAGATTATGCCGTGTTTCTGCAGAATATCCATTGCTTTCATGACTTTTTGGTATGTTCCTTTTCCACGCCTCATATCGGTTTCCTTTTCGAAACCTTCCACGCTTATGGCAAAACCCATGTTTCCAACCTTTTCAACTTCCTCTGCGAATTCCTCGTCTATCAAAGTTGCATTAGTGAAAGATAAGAACATGCAGTCGTTATGAATCCTTGCAAGCTCTAAAAGATCCTTCTTGCGCATGAGAGGCTCTCCGCCTGAATATATATACATATATATTCCAAGCTCTTTTCCCTGTCTTATGATACGGTCCAGAGTCTCGAAATCCATTGAAGAAGTTTTGCTGTATTCGGCAGCCCAGCATCCTGTACATTTAAGGTTGCAGGAGGATGTAGGGTCCATTAATATGGCCCATGGTATATTTATATTATATTTTGCCTTATTTTTATCAATTATCGGGTTCCCAACCATACCCGCATTGACCATGAAGTTTATAAGAAATTTTTTCTGCGTATTTTTATTTAATTCTTTAAAATACCTCTGAATTAATTTATTCCAGTTATTGTTCGGATCATTTACGATATTTCGAAACATTTCAATATCTTTTTTGTGTTGTTCCTTTGTGACAATCTTCTTTGCCCAATTGAGTAATTTAGGAAAATTTGCCATTGGATCCTTATCCAGATAACCGCAAGCTTCATTTACTAATGTTGAACTTATCAACTGTTTAACTGATTTCATTAATAATTCCCCTCCCCATGAATTTTATAATATTATATTTGCGGATAGGTTTATATATTACTTATTATGATTATAAACCTATGAGATTCAAATTTCAGGAATATGCATCCTGCCTCAAACAATATCCACTATATTATTCAAAGCATCACAATTTATCACTGGCGAATCGCCAACTGCCAATCAAATCTAATAAATATTTTTATCTGGCTGCCATTCCATTTTTCATAAGTTCAATCAGAGTCCTAATACCCTTTTCGGTTGATTTCATATCTTTGTCTAAAATATCTTTTCCTTTTTTTCTCTCATTATTCATGATATATTGCTTAAACCTGAATGAAGCAGCTGTCAAAAATATACAGAGCGTCTCATCGTCTATATCATTTCTTATATAACCTTTCTCTTTGCCTTCATGAATCAGCCTGATAACATATCCATCAGTAATGTTCATTATAGATTGAACGGATTCACCCGTAAGGTTTGCATATTTTCCCACATATATATCTTCGAAAAAAATGATAATTTCCCTTTCATCTTTTAACCAGAACAATATATCATTTATATTATTATAAAAATAATCAAATATATTGACATCGCTGTCCCTGGCAAGAAAATTCTCATATTTTTTTACTATCAATTCCGCAGCCCATTGTACGGAATATAGAAAGAGTTCTTTTTTATTGTCAAAATACTGATACATGCTGCCCTTTGCAACACCTGCCGTTTTTGCGATGCTTTCCATGTTTCCCTTTTCAAATCCGTTCTTTACGAATTCGCTTATTGCAGACCTTACAACTTTTTCCTGCTTTCGCACATCGAGATTAAAAAAAGTAACTTTCGGCACACCCCCACCTCTCAATCCTTCTGTCAGAATGTGACTGTGCAGTCATATGACTTTATAGTCATTATAACATTAAAAATACTAAATATCAACAAAAAGCAAAATAAAACTTGAATCTGGCGAATGAGTGCTCAAAATAACATAATCCTAAATTAAGAATCGAAGAAAATAAAAATATCCCTCATATATAATTTAAATGAGGGATATTTTTATCAATCGGTTCAATATATAATGCCTTTTCGTATCAGTTCTATTTGTTTTGCAAATATGTATTTTATCAATACCTGCCTTATATTCGGCTTTAAATCCTGAAATTCGATACCTATCTCATAAACTTTATTATTTTTAAGGGACGGACGGCACCTTATCACTCTGCCCTTCAATTTTTTATCATTCAAGTTGGGAATTTCTATCTGAATTTCCAGACCCGTACCTTTATCGAACCTGCTGTCGCATCCTATCTTCAGCCCACCGCCGCTTATGTCTATCGTATATGTCTCCTTCTTGATGTCCGTACCATCCACACTATAGCTTATCTTTAAAGGTACCGTTATGCCAAGCCTGAAGTAATCTCTTCGCTGAAGCTTTTTTATTTTTGAGACGGCATATATTTTTATGGAAATGCTGTTTTTATACTTAATCCTGTCTATCACTTTGCCATCAAAATAATACGCCTCTTCATTTCTAAAATATATAATCTTTACAACCTGATCCAGAGACAAATAAGTAAACTTTCCTGGCGCTACGGGCCTTGTAATTATGATTGTATTTTCATCGAGCACATCTTCCACTTTGCTTAAATACCGTTCTGAACTGCCGTCGGCGTCCAACCAAACTTCAATTTTTTCTCCCCTGCTTATTTCTCTTTTCTGCTTCAATTTTTCTTACTCCTTATTGACTTCTTTTAACCCGTAATATCAACTTCGGTTTAGAATATATATTACAGGTTTTTGCAAAACCTGTTTTGCCGTATTCTTTAAATCTTCAATATGGACATCCTCCATTATCGACAGATCCTTTTCATATTCTTTGGGATTGTTATAATTCAATTGACCCTCGAGCAGGTAATCTATCATCTGCTCGGATGATTCCATGGCGATCTCAATTTCAGTGATAAACATGTCCTTTATCATCCTGAGATTTCCTTCGTTCAAATATATGTTCCCGGCTGAAAATCTATCTACGATGCTGTCTATAATATTTAAGGAGTTTTTTAAATTTTCACAGGATACAGCCGCATATATGTAAAGCATCCGTATCTCAGGGATAAAATCTATATCGCTGTATACATTATAAGCATACCCTTTTAAATCCCTGAGCTCTCTGAAAAGGACCGAGTTAGGGCCTGAGCCAAATTTTTTATTTAAAAGTGCAAGAGCGATCCTCTCTTTTTTATCCAAACTGTTTATATCGAATCCATATACAATATGGGACTGGGTTATACCTTTCTTATGTCTCAAAACTTTTCGATTGCTAAAATCGCGTGGAATGCTCACAATCTGTTTTGTTTTTTCTCCATGCCACCCCCCAAAGTATTTATAGACCATTGCCGCCATTTGTTCATGGGGAAATGAGCTTGCCGTGCATATGCATACATTGCCCGGGACATAGTTCTCTTTGTAAAACTTTTTCGCAGCATCCCTCTTTAGATGCATTAATGTTTTTCTTGTGCCTGTTATGTTGTATTTATACCAGTTTTCCTTAAACACCGTTTTGTATAATCCCGAATATGCAGCATTCTCGCAGTCATCCTTCTCCATTTTTATCTCTTCGGATATAACTTTTTTTTCAAGATTGAATTCCCTTCGGGGAAATGCCGAATTCATAAGCATATCCGAAATTATCTCGATGATCTGCTCGGCGCGGTTTTTCATTACACTGGCATTCAGTACCGTCTGGTGGTATGTCGTGTATATGTCGATATCCCCGGTGAGTTTTTCAATATCAGAATTCAATGCTGCCATGTCTCTCTTTGAAGTACCTTTAAAGAGCATATGTTCAACCAGATGTGAAATGCCGTTGTTATCTTCGTCTTCCAGCAAAGAGCCTGCCTTTATGCCTACTCCTATGGAGAAAATATCGCTTTCCCTGCAAACCGTTATCAACGTTAAACCATTGCCAAACACAGTTTTACTTATGTCCATGTCTTTCATTTATATATACCTCAATTTTAAGCTATCCAATGGAATGGCTCTCTTTTCTATTGCAGAGAACAATTCCATGCCGCCCTTTCCAGCCGTTAATTTCCTGCAACAGATACGTTAAAAAGCTGTATGGTTTTAGGCCCATAAAAATTGTTCTGCTGTGATGTCTCCTTTGATAAAAACATATTTTTTTGAACATCCTGAATGCTTCCTGAAATGGAACCCCCGGTCACAGGTATCTTTTTATTCCCGTCAAAATACCATCCAAACCTTATCTCTCCGGCAAAATATCCCGTGAACTCATCCATCTGAAAGTCCGAAAATGCCAAAAGCTCAAGATACGGTTCCTTTTTCATATCATCTATGGATTTACTTCCGCCCTTTACTACAATATTTTTTATGGAACCTGTGGGTTCAATATTTAAATAATAAGAATGCATCGCATCCCCCCAGTATCTTTTAAGTATTCCATTCTCTATTATAAGAACCGGTTTAAGCTCTATGCCGTCATTATCATAAGGCCTTGAATCCGATGAATTCTTCAAACACGGATCGAGCACCATATTAACATAATCTCCCTGTACATTCTCCCCCTGTACTGTTTCGCCCACTTTGAACTGCGATATATTATCATATACCCCTCTGGCGCCTGATTGTGCGAAATAATATTTAAAAAATGTCGGGACTGACTCTCTTGTCAAAAGCACCGTAGATTTCCTAAGAGAGGGAGTTGGTTTTGCCACGGCCTTATTTTTAGCAAGATCCAGCAGTTCCCTGACATTTTCGCTTAAAATATCCTTGGCATCCCCGGCAAAGTTGACATACTTAAACAGCTCAACTTCTTCTTTTAAGCCCTTCCAGTCAACGACCAGTTCAAGCAGCCCATCCGAACCGGTATATGACACATCAACTCCCTCGGAGTTGACTATCCTTGTATAATCATTGTTCAGGAATAATTCACATGAGTTTATCCATCCATCGCTATTTACATCGTTTTTATATACTGCCTCTGACATCTCGTCTATCTGCTTTAATTCGGGAAGGCTGACATCTTTTGTTTTACCAGCCGATGGCCGTCCCTTTACCAGCGGATAGTATTTGCTTTTTACATATCCTGCGGAAAAAGCAGCACCTTTTATAACACTTTCTATTTCTGCTTCATCCATAGTTGGATGAACGGCCACTTCCGACGACCCCTTGTATTTTATGCCGTCTTCAGTGAAATCCTTGTAAACTGTAACTTTATATTTCC
>ENA-UOOI01001934-UOOI01001934.1-fermentation-metagenome-genome-assembly--contig:-NODE-1934-length-19574-cov-59.118859_pt1 | contig 19574 bp, 21 predicted proteins | sample MGYA00245779_ERZ724027 | MGnify/ENA primary metagenome ERZ724027 (study PRJEB28704, sample SAMN03018318) | fermentation metagenome | biome: anthropogenic terrestrial biome; feature: soil...
AGACGAAAGCAGCATGGAATTCCCATTTCAGGAAGATTTTCACAGACCGAGCAGGAATTTTTAAAGCGGGAAAGAAGCGCGGCGCCAAACTGAACGGCGCCGCGCTTCTTTCCCGCTTTTTGAATGAAATATCTCTATTTTATTTTGCCGAACCGGCCAAAACCTTTTCTCTTACCCGGAACCCGGCCTCGGTGAACAGTTTCATGTCGTCCTTGATCTGGTTTCCGGATGTCGTGAGCATATCCCCGGTGATGGAGGCGTTGGCGCCGGAAAGAAGCGCCAGCCTGCCGCAGTCCTTCATGGAATTCCTGCCCCCCGCAAGCCGGATGTCCGCCTTTGGATTGATCAGGCGGACAACGGCGATCGTACGGCGGATCTCGTCTTCCTGCAGTACCGGCCTGTTTTCCAGCGGCGTCCCGGGGATCGGCATCAGCACGTTGACCGGAATGGAGGCGACCCCCAGCTTCCGAAGGTCCAGCGCCAGGTCCACGCGGTCGAAGAACTCCTCGCCGATCCCGATGATTCCTCCGCTGCAGATTTCCATGCCCGCCTTCTTCGCGGCCTGGATGGTTCTGATCTTGTCGTCGTAGGTGTGCGTGGTGCAGATCTGCGGGAAAAAGCGCCGCGAGGTTTCCAGGTTATTGTGGATTCTCGTCACCCCCGCCTTTTTCAGACGCAGGAACTGCTCATAGTTCAAAAGCCCGTTCGAAGTGCACAGCTGGATGTCCGACTGCTCGTGAATTTTGGAATACGCCTCGCACAGCACGTCCACCTCCCTGTCGGTCAGCCGCAGCCCGGAAGTGACGACCGAGAAGCGGTCCACGCCCGGCGCGGCGGCGTTTCTCAGTCCATCCTTCACGATGGCATCCACGGTCATCAGGGGATAATGCCCGATGTTCGTCTTATGCCTGCCCGCCTGCGCGCAGTATTTGCAGTCCTCCGGACAGAATCCGCTTTTCCCGTTCAGGATCGTACAGACGTCGATCTTGTTCCCGTTCAGCTTTTCCCTGATTTCATTCGCGGCGGCGCACAGCTCTTCGAGCGGGGCTTCGCTGATTTCCAGCGCCTCTTCCCTGTCGATCCCGCCGCCGTTCAGAATCCTGTTTTTCAATTCTTCCAGCTTGATTTTCATGAATCCAGTCCCCCATTGTCTTAATGATTCCACAAATAATTGTTTGCGTCCATTTTAACAGCAAAAGGCCAAATTGTCAACTTATATTAAAATTATAAGTTGACAATTTGGCCTTTTTATCGGGGAAGCTTACAAAGCTTCGGCAAGCCCGATCAGGCGGTTGATGTCCCCTTCGGTATGCGCATAGGAAAGGAACATCGCCTCAAACTGGGATGGAGCGAGGTACACCCCATTTTCGAGCATATGGGCAAAATAGCGGCGGAAAGCGTTTGTATCGCTGGCTCTGGCCGTCGCGTAATCCGTGACCGGGTGCTCGGTAAAGAACACACAGCTCAAGGAGCCGACCCCGTTCACCGTGCAGTGGGGCAGCGCCTTTTTCAGGCCGGCGCGGAGCCGTTTGCCAAGCTCACCCAGCTTCTGGTAGATTTCCGGATGAGTGCGCAGAAGGTTCAGCTGCGCCAGCCCGGCGGCCATGGCGACCGGGTTCCCGCTGAGGGTCCCCGCCTGATACACGGGGCCGGATGGAGCCACCAGGCTCATGATTTCGCGCCTGCCGCCGTAAGCCCCCACCGGCATGCCGGCGCCGATGATCTTCCCGAACGTGGTCAGGTCCGCCCGCACCCCGTAATATTCCTGAGCCCCGCCGGGCGCAAGCCGGAAGCCCGTGATCACCTCGTCAAAAATCAGCACGGAACCGTTTTCGTCGCAAAGCCTGCGCAGGCCGGGGAGGAAGCCGGGCTTCGGCTCCACCACGCCCATGTTGGCCGCCACCGGCTCGACGATCAGCGCGGCGATCTTTCCCCGGTTCTCGGCGAACAGCCGCTCCACGCTCTTCAGATCATTGTACTCCGCGGTCAGCGTATCGCCGGCACAGCCCGCCGGAACCCCGGCGCTGTCCGGCACCCCGGCCGTCATGGCGCCGGAGCCCGCCCGGACCAGCATCGCATCGCTGTGCCCGTGGTAGCATCCGGAAAATTTGATGATTTTGTCGCGGCCGGTGTAGCCGCGCGCCGCGCGGACCGCGCTCATCACCGCCTCGGTCCCGGAATTGACCATGCGCACCATCTCGACGGACGGCACCATCCCGCAGACCAGTTCCGCCATTTTCACCTCGTTTTCCGTCGCGGCGCCGAAGCTCAGGCCGTTTTCGGCAGCCTTCTGCACAGCCTTAAGCACCGCCGGGTGGTTATGCCCCAGAATCATCGGCCCCCAGGAGCCGACATAGTCGGTGTAGCAGTTTCCATCCGCGTCGTAGATTTTCGCGCCGTCCGCGCGGACGATGAAGCGCGGCGTCTGCCCGACCGAGCCGTACGCGCGCACCGGGCTGTTCACCCCGCCCGGCATCACCTTTACCGCCCGTGAAAACAACTGTTCGGAACGGGTCATCATCCGATCCTCCCTTCATCGATCCAGCGTGCCAGCTCTTTCGCATAATAGGTGATCAGAAGATCGGCGCCGGCGCGGAACACGGAAACCGCGCTCTCGCACGCCACGGCGGCTTCGTCGATCAGCCCCGCGGCGGCAGCCGACTTGATCATCGCGTACTCCCCGCTGACGCTGTAGGCGGCCATCGGCACGTCGAAGGCGCGGGAGATATCGGAAACGACATCCAGATACGACAGCGCGGGCTTCACCATCAGGATATCCGCGCCCTCCCGCACGTCGAGCGCGGCCTCGCGCATCGCCTCGCGCCTGTTGTGGAAATCCATCTGGTAGCCCTTCCGGTCGCCGAAGCTTGGAGCGGAACCGGCCGCGTCGCGGAACGGCCCGTAAAAGGCGGAGGCGTATTTCACCGCGTAGGACAAAATCGCCGTGCCGGAAAACCCGTTCTGATCCAGCAGGCGGCGGATCGCCAGGACCCGTCCGTCCATCATGTCCGAAGGGGCGACCATGTCCGCTCCGGCCCGAACGTGGGAGAGCGCCGTTTTCGCCAGGACCTCCACCGTGGGGTCGTTGTCCACCTCCTGTCCGTTCAGGATCCCGCAGTGGCCGTGGGATGTGTATTCGCACAGGCAGACGTCCGTGATCAGGCAAAGCTGCGGAAATTCCTTTTTCGCAATGCGGAGCGCCTGCTGCACGACGCCGTTTTCCGCCCACGCGCCGCTTCCGCAGGCATCCTTTTTTTCCGGGATCCCGAACAGTATAACTGCCGGGACCCCCGCCCTGCTCACCTTTTCCAGCTCGCGGGCAAGCGTGTCCGGGCTGTACCGCGTCTGCCCGGGCAGGGATGGGATCGGCTCTTCGATCCCTTTTCCCTCCCGCACGAAAACGGGATAAATCAGCGATGATTTGGAAACGCGCGTCTCGCGCACCATGGCGCGGAGCACCGCGTTTTTACGAAGACGTCTCGGTCTTTCCAACAGATCCATTTTTCCTTTTCCCTTCCTGTTCCATCATTCGCTCCGCCATACTGCGGGCGGAAGCCTGTTCCGCCACGATCGTTTTCAGGAAGAAGCGTTTCGCTTCCTTCTCCGTCGCCGGACCGATGCAGACCGCGCAGACGGAAGAATAGTCCCGGCCTTTTCCCAAAAGCCCGACAAAGCCGCGCACCGTGGAAGCGCTTGTAAAGGTGACATAATCCGCTTCCCCCGCATCCAGCGCCTCGCGCACCGGCGCGGCGTCGACATGTTCCGCGAACGTGTCGTAGACCGGCATATCGTCGTACGGGACGCCGGCGCGGTCCAGCGCCGCCGTCAGGTCCGGCGTCCCGGCGCGGGCGCGGGCGAGCAGGATCCGGTCGTTTTCCCCCGCAAGCCGCGCAAGGCCCTCGCCCAAAGCGGCGGCGCAGAATTTCTGCGGGACAAAATCCGCGAACAGGCCGTTTTCCTCCAGCCTGCGGGCGGTCGCGGAGCCGATGGCGGCGAGGCGGACGCCGCCGAGCTTCCTGATATCCATTTTTGCTTTTTTCATCTGCTGTAAAAAGCATTCGACACCGAACGGGCTGGTAAACGCGGCCCAGGCGTACCGGGAAATCCCGGCAAGCGCATGCGAAAGCGCGGGATTCGGGTCGATCGCCTGCGTGCGGATGCACGGGAAACGGATCACCTCCGCCCCCTCGCCGCGCAGCATGCGGACCAGCTCATCCGACCGCCCGTGCGGGCGCGTCACGATGATTTTCGTCCCGCCGAGCGGCCGCTTTTCCGCCCAGCCGAATTCCATTTTGCACACCCGGCCCACCACCAGAATCGCGGGGGGAATCAGCCCGGCCTCCCTCACCTTTTCCGGCAGGGAAGCGACCGGGGAGACCACCTTTCTCTGTTTTGCCATGGTGCCGCGCTCCAGAACGGCGGCGGGCGTGGCCGGGTCCATCCCCGCTTTCAGAAGGCCGCCGCAGATATCCCCCAGCGCACCGAGTCCCATCAGGAAAATCAGGGTCCCTTTCAGCCGCACCAGCGCGTCATAATCCAGATCCGGTTTTTCCCCGGCTTTGCGGCGGCCCGTCAGGATGTGCACGGACGACGCAAAATCCCGGTGCGTCACGGGGATTCCCGCATAGGCGGGGACCGCGAACGCGGACGTGACGCCCGGCACGATCTCGAACGGGATCCCGTGCTCCGAAAGCGCCTCGAGTTCTTCTCCGCCGCGCCCGAACAGAAGCGGATCCCCGCCCTTCAGGCGGACCACCGTGTTCCCGCACAGCGCCTCCCGGAGCAGGGCCCGGTTGATTTCCTCCTGCGGCACGGAATGTCCGCCCGCCCGTTTTCCCGCGTGGATCACGCGCGTTTCCGGCGGGATTTCCGAAAGGATTCCCGGGCCGACCAGCGCGTCGCACACGACGACGTCGGCGCTTTCCAAAACTTCTTTCCCCCGCACCGTCAGAAGGCCGGCATCCCCCGGGCCGGCGCCGACCAGATACACTTTTCCGCAGCTCATGTTTTCTCTCTCAGCCTTTCCGCCAATTCTTTTCCGATCTGCCCCGCGCGTTCCGCAGGGCCGGACAGGGCCCCCCGGCGGCAGATCTCCCCCGCCCGGCCGAAATAGACGCCGGTCAGAACGAGCGTTCCGCCCTCCACCTTCGCATAGGCGGCGGTCGGCGCGGTGCATCCGCCGCCGAGCGCGCGGACAAACGCGCGCTCGGCCTGAGCGGCGCGGCGCGCGTCTTTATCCTCGACGCAGGAAAGGAACGGGAAATCCGCCCCGGCCCGGCCCTGAACGGCAAGGATTCCCTGCCCGGCGGCGGGGATCATTTCCTCCGCCGAAAAGGCACGGCTGATCCTGCCCGAAAGGCCAAGGCGCGAAACGCCGGCATACGCCAGCACGAGCGCCGCAAAGCCGCCGGAATCCAGCTTTTTCAGCCGGGTCAGCACGTTCCCCCGGACCGGCTTCACATCCATTCCGGGGAAAAGGCGGTTCAGCTGAAGCCGCCGGCGCGCGCTGGAACAGCCGAACGGCAGCCCGCGGTTCAAGTCCGCCCCGCCCCGCGGCAGGATCAGAACATCCCTTGCGTCCGCGCGCGCCGAACAGGCCAGGATCGGAAGGTCCCCCGGCAGCTCCATCGGGACATCCTTCAGGCTGTGGACCGCAAGGTCGATCCGGCCGTCCCGGAGCGCCTGATCCAGTTCCTTGACGAAAAGGCCCTTTCCGCCCGCCTGTTCCAGGGTGCGGTCGAGAATCCGGTCGCCCGTCGTGCTCATGGGGACGAGCTCGAGCTCCAGTTCGGGATACGCGGACCGGATCCGGTCCATGACGATTCGGGCCTGCACAACGGCCAGAGCACTTTTTCTGCTTCCGATGCGGATGCTACGGCTCATTTTGCTCCTCCTTTTTTGGGATCAGACGCGGGGCCTCTCTTCGGATATTTTCCGCCACCGTTTTCGCAAGGCCGTGATCGCTTCCGCTCGCCGTGACGCCGATCACCACGCTGCCGCGCCGCACGATCCCCGGAAAATAAAAATCGCACTCGTCCGGGCAGTCCGCGGCGTTCACCGGGATGCCGAGCGACGACGCCTCGAGAAAAACAGTATGGTTCACTTTCCGGGAATCCGTCGCCGCCAGCACAAGGCCGAACCCGGCGCAGTCGCCGCCCTCATAAGGACGCCGGATGACATTTACGCCGAGCCTTTGCAGATCGGCGTTTGGGGCCGGATCGATCACGGTAAGCCGCGGGCCGAACGGTAAAAGGGCCTGCGCCCGACGCAGGGCGACCGCTCCGCCGCCCACCAGAAGAACCTTTTTCCCCGAAAGATCGATAAACAGCGGGAAACGCGGCGAGCAAGCCGAAGGTTCCCACTTTCTTTCTTTTTTCGTTGTCATTTGGTGTGCGTCCCCATTTCCGCCGCTTTTTTCAGGCCGGCAATGCAGCTTTCCCACAGGGCGGGGTCCAGATGCTCGCGCAGACCGTAAACAAGCCGCGCCACCACCTTTTCCGCCGCGCCGCCGACGCTCTCGGCCAGCTTTTTTCTTTCTTCCGCCTCAAGGTCCAGCCGGTCGATGGATTTTCCAACCCGGCTGAGCATATCCTCTGCGGCAAGGCCGCTGATTTTATTGACCTCCGGCACCAGGGACCGGAACCGATACCAGTGGAAAAATTCATCCAGATGCGTGTGAAGGATTTTTTCCGCCAGGCGTTCCTGCTCCGGATCCCGGCGCGCTCCGGAAGGGCCGCAGATCGTATCGGTATGATACAATTCCGCGTTTTCCATCTCCCCGATTTCCGGGTCGATGTCCCGCGGGACGGCAAGGTCGCAGAAGCAGACCGGGTGAGCCAGCCGGGGAAGCTCCCCGGCGCGCAGGGTATAATGCGGGCTCGTCGTGGCGCTGACCACGATCTTCATGTCCGGCAGAACCGAAAGGCGGCCGTCGTACGGCACCGGCGCGCAGCCCTGCGGGACGTCGGTGCCGCCGTGGTGGTGACTGCGCAGCGTCACCATGACTTCCGCCCCTTCACTTCGAAGCCCCTGCGCCGCAAGCCGCCCGATGTTTCCGTTCCCGATGACAAGACAGGGAACGCCCGAAAGCGTCTTGAATTTCTTTTTCAGAAATTTCACGGTGCGCGTGGCGACCGAGCTTTCCATTGGGGCAAGCCTTGTTTTCGTCTTGACCTCTTTCGCGGCCGTCACGGCCATACGGAACAGCGTTTCCAGCACCGCGTCCGTGCCGCCCGCCTGCCTGGAAACGGCAAGGGCCTCCCCGACCTGGGTGATGATCTGGTCTTCCCCGTAAACCTGGGACCTCATGCCGCAGGCCAGTTCAAACAGATACAGGGCCGCCTCTTCATCCTGCCGGAAAGAAAAGCAGCCCCGGTACAAGGCCGGATCGGCACCTTTTTCACGGCAGAGCAGATCATAGGGCTGCGCGCCTTCGTCTTTGCCGTTGATCCAGAGCTCCGTCCGATTACAGGTGGAAAGGATCACGCATCCGCTGATCCCGCCGTCCCGGCAAAGGGCGGCGGCCGACGACGCGGCTGCCGCCTTTGTCATCGAAAAGCGCTCCCGCACCTCGACGGGGGCTTTTTCATAATCGATCCCTGCCATTCTGATACTCAAAACGAAATCCTCCCGTTTTCCTTTTTCCCGCCGATAACAAAAAAGCCGTCCTTCAGGTCGGCGACCCTCGAACAGCAAAATCGGAACTGGACTTCCCCTCGAGCCGCCACAGAGGGGCTTTCAGGGGTTCCCGATGCACTCCCGGCATTTTCCGTTTCTTTTCCTCTATGTTTTATTCAGATTTTAATCCAACCCCGTTAAAAAGTCAAGCGCGGGGCTGTATTCCAAAGGCCTGTTTTTCGAAAAAACTCCCGTATATTGATTTTCCAAAACTGGAATGATAGAATAAATAGAAACTTACCGCTTTTCCAACATTTTCAGCGGCAAAATACGAAAGGAACCGAACATGGAAAAAGGGAAACTGCCTGCGCAGCGCGCGGCTTTTTGGAAAGACCCCCGCACCCTGAAGCAGATGATCCTGGCTCTTGCCGTATTCGCCTTTTTATGGGGATTCACGGCCACTGCGTGCTACGCGGCGGATGCCAGCGTTCCGGATGAATCCGATTTCCGGCTTGACACAAAGACCTATACGGCGCATGCCGGCACACAGTATCAGCTGCTGGCCAGGATGGACTCGAAATCGAAACTCGCCCCCAGAATCACTTCCTCCGACGAATCCGTCGTCAGCGTTTCCGTCGGTGACAAAAACGACCCCCGCGGTTACCTTTACCTGCTGAAGGCAAACAAGACCGGCGCGGCGACGATCACCGTGGCGAACAGCGCCGCCACCCAGACCGTTTCCGTTTCCGTCGTGCAAAGGGATCCATTGAATCTTGACACCCAGAAATGCAGTACTTATCTCGGAAACGTCTATTATTTTCTGGCAGAGACGGGCACGGACGACACCGAGCTTCCCACACCCGTCTCCTCCAACCCGAAGACCGCCAAAGTCGAGTTTGTGACGAAGCGGGGCGTCGGGACATACCTGTTCCGGGTCACCGCGCTCGCCCTCGGGACCGCCGACGTAGGTGCGGAGCTGTTTGGGGATACCGCGACGTTTCCGCTGACGATCGTCGATTCGGCTTCCGTTTCCGGCGTGAAGCCGCTGCTCCAGAATCCCGAGCTGCCATCCGGCTGCGAAGTGACCGCGCTGACGGCGCTGCTGAATGATCACGGGTACCCCGTCGGGAAAATGGAGATCGCGGAAAAATATCTGAAAAAAGATTCCTCCGAGGCCGTCAGAAACGGAAAGCTGTATCTCGCGAACCCCTATGAGATTTTCGTCGGGGATCCCAAGACGAACCGCTTCGGCTGCTTTGCCCAGGTCATCACGGACACGGCCAACCGGTATCTGAGCGCCGTAAAATCGGACAAGTCGGCGAAAAACATCTCCGGCTCCACCCCGCTGCAGCTTTATCATTACGTTTCCAACGATATCCCCGTTCTCGCCTGGGCGACCATCAATATGAGCGAACCGACTTACAACACCAAATGGTACGACAAAAAGACCGGAAAGCCGATCCAGTGGATCGGCGGAGAGCACTGCGTCGTGCTGACCGGATGCACGCCCAAGACCGTCACGGTCGCCGACCCCCTGCACGGCATGGTCACCTACAACAGAAGCCTGTTTGAAAAACGGTATCGGCAGGTCGGCAGCCAGGCCGTTCTGATCAGCTGAATCATGCCTGTTTTTCCGCGGAGAAACATTCCGCTTTACGGGACGCCCTTGCTGCCTGTTAAAAAGGCAGCAAGGGCGTCCCGCTTTTTTTCGCCAAATCTTTCCTTGACTTTTCCATTTCATCTGCTACAATATGCTTAAATAAATTTAGTTAAATTTTTTGAAGTAAATGGTTTCTCTCTGCGACGGCGAAAAAGGAGTGAAAACAAAATGACCTTTGAAAGAATACGCGATGTGATTGCCTTCACGCTGAGCCGCGACAAGGAAATTGTGAGCAGGGAAGCGAGGCTGAAGGAAGATCTGGAAATGGATTCCTTCGACTACGCGGAACTGGCCTCCACGCTGGAACAGGAATTCGGGATCGACATTTCCGACGAGGAAATGGCCGGATGGAAAACGGTTTCCGACGTGGCCGCCTGCCTCCGGGAAAAGACGGCCCGAGAGCCTTCCCGGCCGCACGCGGCAGGATGGAAAAAGTGAAAACGGCAAAACCGCCTGCTTCGGGCATCCGAAAGGAAGCCGGGAGCAGAAGAATTCAGGGCCGCGGATGTTACGGCCCGGAAACAGGAAAGGTTCGGATTTATGAATCAACCCCTATATCCTTTTAACAAAAGCAAAAAATTTCCCTTCCGGGGCCTTCGCGGCGCCGAGTCACAGGAAGAACGGGAAAAGAAAGAAGGAAGGCACCGGATGCTGTCCGAAGCCTCTCCGGTCGTGACCTGCCCTTCCTGCAAGAAAACAATGGTGAAATCGCGCCTTGCCCAAAGCCTGTTCGTCTGCCCCACCTGCGGGCATCATTTCCCGATTTCCGCGTACGAGCGGCTGAACTTCCTTCTCGACCGGGGCAGCCTTTTGGAGCTGGAGCAAAACAATTTTTCGGAGGACCCCCTGAATTTTCCCGGATACCGGGAAAAGCTGGAATCGGAACGAAAAAAAAGCGGCCTTCCCGAGGCGGTGGTGACCGCCACCGGAAGAATAGACGGGCGCAAAGCGGTGTTCTCCGTTCTCGACGGCCGCTTTCTGATGGGGAGCATGGGCGCCGCGGTCGGGGAAGCCATCACCTGCGCGGTGGAATACGCACAGAAAGAGCGGCTTCCCCTGGTTATTTTCAGCGCGAGCGGCGGCGCCCGGATGCAGGAAGGAATCATCTCGCTGATGCAGATGGCCAAAACCAGCGCCGCCATCGCCCGTTTTTCAGAACAGGGCGGCCTTTATATCTCCTATCTGACCCACCCCACCACCGGCGGCGTCAGCGCCAGCTTCGCGGGCCTCGGGGATATCACGCTGGCCGAGCCGGGCGCGCTGATCGGCTTTGCCGGGCCGCGCGTCATCGAGCAGACCATCCGGCAGAAGCTGCCCGAGGGATTCCAGCGGGCGGAATATCTGGAAGAGCACGGCTTTGTCGACCGCATCGTGCCCCGCGGCGAGATGAGGGCGGTGCTTTCCCTTCTTCTTCGGCTGCATGAAAAAGGAGGGAATGCGGCATGCTGAAAGAAATAGAAGCCAAGATCAATGAGATCGATCAGGAACTCACCGACCTGCACGTGAAACCCGGCGGGCCGATGCGCACGCTGCGGTCGTTTCAGCTTCAGCGCGAGCGCAGGGAGCTGCTGAAATCCTGCGCGGATCTCTGCGCTTCGGACAAGGTTTCCCTCGCCCGCAACCAGAAGCGCCCGAGAATCAAGGATTACATCGACGCGCTGTTCCAGGACTTCTTCGAGATGCGCGGGGACCGCCTGGGCGGCGAAGACTGCAGCATCCTTGGCGGCATCGCCCTTTACAAGGGCAGGCCGGTGACTGTGATCGGCCACCGGAAAGGCAAGAATCTTTCCGAAAACATGACCTTCCGCTTCGGGATGCCCGGGCCGGAAGGATACCGCAAGGCCCTGCGCCTGATGAAACAGGCGCAGAAGTTCGGCCGGCCCGTCATCACGATGATCGACACGCCCGGCGCTTACCCGGGTATCGAGGCGGAAGCGAACGGGCAGAGCGTGGCCATTGCCCGCTGCCTTGCCGAAATGAGCACCCTGACCGTCCCCGTGGTGGCCATCGTCACCGGGGAGGGCGGCAGCGGCGGCGCGCTCGCCCTAGGCGTTGCAAACCGGGTGCTGATGCTGGAGCATTCCGTCTATTCGGTGCTCTCGCCCGAAGGCTTCGCCGCCATCCTCTGGAAAGACGCCTCCCGCAGCCCGGAAGCGTGCGACATGATGAAACTGACGGCTCAGGACCTTCTTCAGCTCGGCGTGATCGACGGGATCATCCCGGAGCCGCCGGGCGGGGCGCACCGCGATCCGCGGGCCGTTTTCGCCAGCGTGGACGCGGCCCTTTCACGCCATCTCATAGAGCTGAGCGGCTTTTCCGGCGAGGAGCTCGCGTCTCAGCGGTATCAGAAATTCAGAGCGATCGGAAGACCGGATTCGGAAAAGGAGCACACATGAAAGGAATTCATATCGCCGGGACGGGAAGCTTCCTGCCCCGGAAAATCGTGAGCAATCAGGAACTGAGCAAAACGGTGGATACCAACAACGAATGGATCGTCTCCCGCACCGGGATCCGCGAGCGTCGTTTCTGCACCGAGGAAACCAATACCTCCATGGCCGTGCAGGCCGCGAAACGGGCGATGGAACGCGCTTCGGCAAAGCCGGAGGAAATCGGGGCGTGCATCGTCGCCACCTTTACCCCCGATTTTCTGGTGCCCTGCGCCGCCTGCACGGTTCAGCGCGACCTCGGCCTGCCGGGGGACATCCCGGCTTTCGACCTGAACTCGGCCTGCTCGGGCTTTCTGTACGGGATCCAGGTGGCGCGCGGCCTTCTGCTGCAGAGCAACCGCCGCTACGCCCTGCTGATCTGCAGCGAGGTCCTTTCCCGCGTGACGGATTTCAGCGACCGGAACACCTGCGTTCTGTTCGGGGATGGCGCGGGCGCGGCGGTGCTGGAGCTTTCCCCCGACCACTGCTATTACAGTGCCCTCGGCGCCAAGGGGGACAGCGAAAATCTGTTCTGCCCCGGCGTCACCAAGCCCAACCAGACGCTGCACATGAACGGACGGGAGGTGTTCCGCTTCGCGGTAAAGGCCGTTCCTCACTGCATGGACCTTCTTTTCCGGCAGTCCGGCCTGACGCTGGATCAAATCGATTACGTCGTCTGCCACCAGGCCAACGAACGGATCATCGCCCACATCATCAAGGAACTGAACGCGCCGGATGAAAAATTTTACAGAAACGTTCAATCCTACGGCAATACCTCGGCTGCGAGCATCCCCATCGCGCTCGACGAAATGGTTCAAAAAGGCCTGCTTCGGGCCGGGATGAAAATCCTCTGCGTCGGATTCGGCGGGGGGCTCACCTGGGGCGGAGCCATACTGGAATGGTAAAGGAGAGAGATTCCGAATGAAACTGAACGAACTGCTCCCGATTGAATTTCCGTTTATCCAGGGGGGCATGGCCAACATCGCCACCGGAAAATTCGCCGCCGCCGTCTCAAACGCCGGGGCGCTGGGGCTGATCGGCTCCGGCGGCATGAACCTGGAAATGCTGCGGGAAAATATCCATATCTGCAGGTCGCTGACGGAAAAGCCGTTCGGCGTCAACATTATGCTGATGCATCCGCAGGCTGCGGAAATGGCGAAGCTCGTCGCGGATGAAAAAGTGCCGATCGTCACGACGGGCGCGGGCAATCCCGGCGAGTATATCGACCTGTGGAAACAGGCGGGCGCCAAGGTGATCCCGGTGGTGCCGGGCGTGGCGCTGGCAAAGCGCGTCGCCGAGCACGGAGCCGACGCGGTGATCGCGGAAGGCACCGAAAGCGGCGGCCATGTCGGCGAGCTGACGACCATGGCCCTTGTGCCGCAGGTGGCGGACGCGGTGGAGATCCCGGTCATCGCGGCGGGCGGGATCGCGGACGGCCGCCAGCTTCTGGCGGCGTTCGCCCTCGGCGCGGTCGGCGTCCAGCTCGGCACCTGCCTTCTGGTCAGCGAGGAATGCCCCGTGCATGAAAATTACAAGCAGGCCGTCCTGAAAGCGAAGGACAACAGCACCATCGTGACCGGGCGAAGCTCCGGAGCGCCGGTGCGGGTCCTGAAAAACCGCATGGCGCGGGAATACGTCAAACAGGAAAAGGCCGGAATGGACCGGATGGAACTGGAAAAATACACGCTCGGCTCCCTGCGACGCGCAGTGTTCGACGGCGACGTGGAAACCGGCTCGCTGATGGCGGGCCAGGTGGCCGGGCAGCTCCATGAGATCAAGCCTCTGCGCCGGATCTTTGAAGACCTGTACAGCGGATATCTGAACGCCCTCGACCGGCTGGAACGGGACCGCTGATCCGCTTTCATTCCCTTGCGGGACGTGCTTTAAAATGTCCGCGAGCCGCAGGCGCCCGCGAACGACTGAATCAAAAATGGAGGAACGCCGAATGAAATTAGCGTTTTTATATGCAGGACAGGGAACCCAATCCGTCGGGATGGGCCGGGATCTGTACGAACAGTATCCGGCTTTCCGAGAGGTGATGGATTCCCCCGCCGCCGGATGCGACCTGAAAAAGCTCTGCTTCGAGGGCCCGGATGAAGTGCTGGCGCAGACCAGATGGACGCAGCCCTGCGTGGTGGCCGTCGAAGTCGGGATCACAGCCCTGCTGTACGCGGAGGGAATCCGTCCGCAGATGGCGGCGGGCCTCAGCCTGGGCGAATATTCCGCCCTTTGCGCAGCAGGTGTGTTCGACGTGCCGACCGTGCTTTCCGTCGTGGCCTACCGCGGCAGGGCGATGCAGAAGGCGTCCGAGGGCCTTTCCTGCGGAATGACCGCCGTTCTGGGCCTTTCCCGGGAACCGCTTCTGGCCGCGTGCCGCGAGGCTTCCTCCCTCGGCACGGTGGAGGTGACCAATTACAACTGCCCCGGCCAGATGGTGATATCCGGCGAAACGGAAGCCGTCAAAAAGGCCGGGGAGCTCGCGCTCAAGGCGGGCGCGAAACGATGCGTCCCCTTAAAGCTGAGCGGGCCGTTCCATTCTTCCATGATGGCGCCGGCCGGACGGGCGCTCGCCGAGCTCTTCCCTTCCGTTTCCTTCGGCGAAATGCAGTTCCCCGTGATCTTCAACGCCACCGGAAGGCCGAAGCAGCCGGGCGAAACCATTCCGAAGCTTCTGGAAAAGCAGGTGCAGAGCGGCGTCCTTTTTGAAGACACCATCCGGTATATGGAACAGGCCGGAATCGACACCGCGCTGGAAATCGGCCCCGGAAAAGTTCTGAGCGGCTTCGTGCGCCGGACGGCCCGTTCCATCAAGACCTATTCCGCAGAGAATGCGGAAGGCCTCCGCGAGGTCATACGGACGCTGAAAGGAGACGGAGCATGAGCTTAAAAGGAAAAGCAGCGATCGTCACGGGCGGCGGCAGAGGGATCGGCCGTGCCGTCTGCCTGGAATTCGCGCGCCGGGGCGCGAACCTCGTCGTCAACTACGCGGGCAACGCGGATGCCGCCGAACAGACGGCGCGGGACTGCCGGGACCTTGGGGTTCAGGCCGTGACGGCCCGGGCAAATGTCTCCATTTCCGCCGAATGCGCCGCGATTTTCGACAAGGCGAAGGAGACGTTCGACAGAGTGGATATTCTGGTGAACAACGCCGGGATCACCCGCGACGGGCTGATTGCCCGCATGAGCGAAGAGGATTTCGACGCCGTTCTGGACACCAACCTGAAAGGCGCGTTCCTGTGCATGAAGCTTGCCGCCCGCCTGATGATGAAGCAGCGCTCGGGCCGCATCATCAGCGTCAGCAGCGTGGTCGCCCTGCGCGGCAACCCCGGGCAGGCCAATTACGCGGCGAGCAAGGCCGGCCTGATCGGCATGACCAAATCGCTGGCAAAAGAGCTTGCCGCACGGAACGTCACGGTCAACGCCGTGGCGCCGGGAATGATCCAGACGGACATGACCAATTCCCTGCCCGACAAGGCAAAGCAGGCAATTCTGGACAGCATCCCACTCGCCCGTTTTGGCACGCCGGAGGATGTGGCAAAGGCGGTCGCATTTTTTGCGGACGACGCCGCCGATTACATCACCGGTCAGGTGCTTCGCGTTGACGGCGGAATGGCAATGTAAGGAGGAACGATTATGAAACGTCGTGTTGTCGTCACCGGGATGGGGGCACTCACCCCCATCGGCAAGACCGCGCCCGAAACCTGGGCGGCCGCGAAAGCGGGCGTCTGCGGCATCGGGCCGATCACCCTTTACGATAATTCGGAGCAAAAGGCCAAAATCGCGGGCGAAGTCAGGGATTTCGCCCCGGAAAACTATATGGACAAACGGGATGCGCGCAAGATGGACCGCTTCTGCCAGCTCGCCTATGCGGCGGCGGGGGAAGCGTTTCAGGACAGCGGCCTCTCCATGGAAAAAGAGGACGCCTTTCGCTGCGGCATTCTGGTCTCCAGCGGAATCGGCGGCCTTGGAACGATCGAAAACGAGCAGATGCGGGGCGTACAGAAGGGCTTCGACCGGGTGTCCCCCTACTTTATTCCCATGTGCATCCCGAACATTGCGGGCGCGCATATCGCCATCCGGTATGGATTCCGGGGGATGTGCAGCTGCCCGGTGACCGCATGCGCGAGCGGAAGCAACGCTACGGGCGACGCCTTCCGCCAGATCCGGGACGGCTACATGGATGTCATGCTCTGCGGCGGCGCGGAGTCCGTCGTCACCCCGCTCGGGATCGGCGGCTTCACCTCGATGAAAGCCCTGTGCAGCACCAACGACCCCGAACGCGCTTCCATCCCGTTCGATAAGGAGCGCAGCGGCTTCGTCATGGGCGAGGGCGCCGGGATCCTGATTCTGGAGGAACTGGAGCACGCCCGCGCCAGAGACGCCCGGATCTATGGGGAAATCGTCGGCTACGGCGCTTCCTGCGACGCGTATCACATGACCGCGCCTTCCCCGGACGGCGAAGGCGCGGCGGAATGTATGAAGATGGCGCTCAAAGACGCCGGGATCGCGCCGGAGGATGTCGGTTATATCAATGCGCACGGCACCTCCACCCCCATGAACGACCGGTGCGAAACCATCGCCATCAAGGCGGCGTTCGGCCCGCACGCGAAAAAGCTGATGGTCAGCTCCACCAAATCCATGACGGGCCATCTTCTTGGGGCAAGCGGCGCGGTGGAGGCCATCCTCTCCATCTGCACACTGAAAGACGGGTTCGTGCCCCCCACCATCCACTACCGGGTCCCGGATGAGGAATGCGACCTGGACATCGTCCCGAATCAGGGGCGCAGCGCGGACATCCGCTATGCCCTCTCCAATTCGCTGGGCTTCGGCGGTCACAACGCCAGCCTGGTATTCAAACGCTGGGAGGAATAAAAAATGGAACTGGATTCCAACGAGATTCAAAAGATAATCCCCCACCGCTTCCCGTTTCTGATGGTGGACAGGATCACCGACTTCGAGCCGGGAAAATGGGCCAGGGGGATCAAATGCGTTTCGGTCAACGAACCGTTTTTCTGCGGCCACTTTCCCCAGTATCACGTCATGCCCGGCGTTTTGATCCTGGAATCGCTCGCCCAGGTAGGCGCGGTTGCCGTGCTGACCCTGGAGGAAAACAAGGGGAAAATCGCCTTCTTCGGCGGCGTCAAAAACGCGCGGTTCCGCCGCCAGGTGGTTCCGGGCGACGTGCTGGAGCTCGAATGCGAGCTGATCCGGCAGCGCGGCCCGGTCGGGATCGGCAAAGGCGTGGCGAAGGTCGGCGGCGAGGTTGCGGCCGATGCCGAATTCACCTTCGCCATCGGAAACTGAGCATCGATAAAATACCGGAAGAGAGGAACGACAGAATGCTGGAACAGGCATTTATGGATGTATATACCAAATTTAAAATGCATTTCTACAAAAAAGTATTTGAGCGTTTTAAAGACCGGGAAGCCAGCCTCACCACCGTGGAGACCTTCTGTATCGAAATCATCCATGCGCTGAAGAACCCGACCGTCAACGAATTCGCTTCTTTCATCCAGGTTTCGCCCTCCAACGCGGCCTATAAGGTGACCAACCTGATTCAGAAGGGATACCTGAAAAAAATCCGATCTTCCAAAGACAGGCGGGAATATCACCTGGCCGTCACCCCGAAATATTTCGAGTATTACAATCTGAGCTACCACTATATCGAGCTGGTGATCGGCCGGATCAAAGAGCATTTTTCCGCTCAGGAAATCGGTCAGTTCGAGCGCATGCTGAGGATGATTTCAGACGAGCTGATGCCGGAAGTATCGCTTCCGTACGGATTGGAAAGCAAAAATGAAAAGCCTGCCGGTCTTTGACGACGGCAGGCTTTTTCCGCAGCGGCGGCAGGATTTGATTTAAGAAGCGCTGTTGGTCCTTTTTCCTTTGAACAGATTGATAATCCACAACAGGATGATCGCCCCGACGATGGAAACCAGAAGACTCCACAGGTTGAACCCCGTAAGGCCCACCCCGCCGATCAGGTTCATCAGGAATCCGCCGATCAATGCGCCCGCGATGCCGACCACAACGTTGGCAAAACCGCCCATCTGCGAGTTCTTTCCGGTAATCATGCTCGCGATCCATCCGGCGAGGGCGCCCAAAATAATCCATGCTAATATATTCATAAATAATCCTCTGCTTCCTTTTGATATTTTTGATCTTTACAGCAATCCCGAAATGGAACTGCTGTTCATCCAAGGATTCTGGTTTTGCTATCAGTATGAACATGTTTGCAGGAAATATTCAAAGGAAAAATTTTCCACGGAAAGGCGCTTACAAAATTTTCCTATGACCCCTTTTTCCGTTATAATGAAACAAGCGGGCGCACAATCATGCAAAACCGCTTCCTGCCGCCCGGGGCCCGTTTTTTCGGTGGCAGGTTTTTATGAATATTCTGATATGGAAAGCAAGGCACAGCCGATGGAACCATACGAAAAAATCGAACAGAGCATCCTGAAAAAATATCGAAAACAGATCTGGTACCGCTTTATCGGCGCCATGAAGGACTACCGGCTGGTTCAGGCGGGCGACAGAATCGCGGTCTGCATTTCCGGCGGAAAAGATTCCATGCTGCTTGCAAAGTGTCTTCAGCTCCTTCAGAGGCACAGCGAGGTTCCCTATGAGCTGGAATTTCTTGCGATGGACCCGGGCTACAGCGCGGAAAACCGAAAGCTGATCCTTTCCAACGCCGAGAAACTGAACATCCCGCTGAATCTGTTTGAAACAAGGATCTTTGAGATCGTGGCCAAATCCGGCGGCACGCCGTGTTATCTGTGCGCGCGGATGCGCCGCGGATATCTTTACGCCTATGCCAAGAAGCTGGGCTGCAATAAAATCGCGCTGGGGCACCATTTCGACGACATGATCGAAACCGCGCTGATGAGCATGCTGTACGCCGCCGAAATCCGAACGATGATGCCCAAGCTGCACAGCGCCCATTTCCCGGGAATGGAGATCATACGGCCGCTGTATCTGGTGCGGGAAGCCGATATCCTGGCCTGGAAGCGCTACAACAACCTTCAGTTTCTCCGCTGCGCCTGCCTTTTGACCGAGAAGCTGGAAACGGACTCCCGCGTTTCCAAACGCGCGCAGACCAAAAAGCTGATCGCCGCGCTGCGCCGGGAAAACCCGCAGATCGACGTCAATATTTTTCGCAGCATGCACAACGTAAACCTGGACACCGTGATCGGCTACCGCCAGAACGGCGTCAAGCACAGCTTTCTGGACCGTTACGACGAATCCGGGAAAAAGACGTAAGAGAACTCAGCATTCGTCGCAGCCTTTTCCGTTATGGATGGCTTCTGTTCCGGCTTCCACCGCCGTTTCGTAATACCGGATTTTATGTTCTATTTTTTCAATATGCTGTTTGAGTTCGGCAAGCTGCTGCTCCGCCTTGATTCTCTGCGCTTTGAACAGATCAAGGCGCTTCTGTAAAGTGCAATCCCCTTCCATACACCAACTGATAAACTGCCTGATGTCTTTTATTTTCATCCCGGTGTTTTTCAGGCAGGCAATCAGCTCAATCCACTCGTAATCGCTTTTCCGGAAAGAGCGGTAGCCGGAAGGGCCGCGCTCGACAAAAGGCAGAAGGCCCTCTTTTTCATAATAGCGCAGCGTGTGCTCCGTCAGCCCGGTGCGCTGAGCCGCCCGTGCAATGGTATCCCCCATCTTTATCTCCCCCATCTCAATGATTCCAATCTACAGTATTTCATGAAATCGCGAAGTGATTTTGTGCTTCTCCTCAGCAGGGAATCCTTTCAGCGATGCGATCTCACATAAAATTGCTGTAACATTTATTTTATACCTTAGAGTCATCTCTAAGTCAAGGCTCAAAAATTTGTGCATCCGTTCTTGACTTAGAGCAGGCT
>ENA-UOOI01001941-UOOI01001941.1-fermentation-metagenome-genome-assembly--contig:-NODE-1941-length-19559-cov-11.890330_pt1 | contig 19559 bp, 16 predicted proteins | sample MGYA00245779_ERZ724027 | MGnify/ENA primary metagenome ERZ724027 (study PRJEB28704, sample SAMN03018318) | fermentation metagenome | biome: anthropogenic terrestrial biome; feature: soil...
AAAACCAGCATGAGCGGAACTGTCATGATTTCCCTTATACTTATTTTAACAACAGGAATTACAGGAATAAAATTCTGTCTGCTTACTAAAATTACAGGTTCACTCTGGATGTCTATAGCTGATCACTTCACAAATAATATAATCATCAATATTTTACATATGGCAACGGCCTCCGGCACAGACGAATTGCAAATGCTCCGCATTGCCATTGCCCAGACCATATCCTTCCTTGTTGTCCTCTTTATCTACTGGAAAAGCAGAGCGCACTGTAAACAGACTTTTCGTACATAAAGTAATTAATAGAGCATAAAAATAAAGCTGCAGTAAAATAGGAATTTTTACAGCAGCCCCATTAAATAAAACCAGACTTGTTTTCCAGTTTTAATTATTTTGTTACTTCAACCTTTGCCAGCTTCTCATAGAACTTTATGATAGCAGAGTGGTCACTCTGTCCTTCTCCATCAAGATGCAAATTCCTCAGTATTTCCAAAACCTGATTTGTGAGAAATAATGGTGCTCCTACACCAGCTCCTGTTTCAACTGCATTCGTAAGATCCTTTATGTGAAGGTCTATCTTGAATCCCGGTTTGAAATTCCTGTCAAGTACCATAGGTGCCTTTGCATCGAGTACCGTACTTCCTGCAAGTCCACCTTTTATGGCATTGTATATGAGTTCAGGTGATACCCCTGCTTTTGTTCCGAGCACAAATGCCTCCGACATAGCTGCTATATTGAGTGCAACTATAACCTGGTTTGCAAGTTTCGTTACATTTCCAGCTCCTATGCTTCCACAGAGCATGGCACTTGAACCCATCTTCAGGAGCAAACCCTTATATTTTTCAAAAGTCTCTTTCTTTCCGCCTACCATTATGGATAAAGTTCCATCGATGGCTTTCGGTTCTCCTCCGCTTACCGGCGCATCAAGCATGTCTACTCCTTTGCCCGCAAGCTTTTCAGCCACTTCTCTCGAAACAAGAGGTGCTATAGAACTCATGTCAATAAGTACGGAACCCTCTTTTATTCCCTCCGCAACACCGTTTTCTCCGAAAACAACCTGTTTTACCTGGGGTGAATTTGGAAGCATAGTTATAATAACATCGGTTTTTGATGCAACATCCTTTGCAGAAGTGCCTTCTTCAGCTCCTGCTTTTACAACTTCGTCAACAGCTGATTTATTGATATCAAATACTACAAGGTCGTAACCTGCCTTTATCAAATTCTTCGACATCGGTTTTCCCATGATTCCAAGTCCTATAAATCCTATTTTCATACGTTAATCCTCCTGTACTTTAATTTATATTATTATTATCATATTTTCCGCTATTACAATCAATGTTCATTTGCACAAATATAAGTAACTATCCATAATTTGTTTCATATATATGCATAAACAAGATTTGAAAAATTATGTAATTGGAGCTGGATTGAATATTCCAAGTGCATTATAGAGCCCATGAATATCCCCATAAGTTTTCTTTCTTCCACTTCCTACATCTATTATTAATTTAAACAATTCCCATCCAACTTCTTCTATACTTTTTTTACCAGTCGCTATTCTACCTGCATCAAGATCTATAAGATCAAACCATTTTTCCTTCAAAGTTGAATTACTGGATACCTTGATTACAGGACTTATCTTCAAATTATAGGTTGTACCTCTCCCCGTAGTAAATACTTGAAGTGTCATTCCCGATGCCAGCTGCATTGTGCCGCAGAAAAAATCACTAGCCGGAGTTGCCGCATAAGTCATTCCTCTCTTTTTAATTCTCTCACCTGGAGAGAGTACATCTACTATACTCGTGGTTCCCGACTTTGCAACAGAACCCAGGGCTTTATCTACTACATTTGAAAGTCCGCCTTTTTTATTTCCAGGAGATGGATTCGCATCTCTGTCAACGTGTGATTTTTCAAGGTATTTATCATACCATTTCATTTCCCTGACAAGTTTTTTCAGAACTTTGTCATCTTTTGTCCTAGGTGCAAGAAGGTGTACTGCATCTCTTATTTCCGTAACTTCAGAAAACATAACTTTCGCACCGGCTCTTACAAGAAGATCTGCTGCAAATCCAACAGCAGGATTTGAAGTTATTCCGGAAAAGGCATCACTTCCACCACATTGAAGTCCAACTACAAGATCTGATACAGGACATTCCACTCTTGTACGGGAATTTAGCTTTTCAAGTTTTTTTTCTGCTTTTCTCATTATTTCATCAATCATTTCTTTAAAACCATGACATTCCTGTAAAACTACAAGATCATCGTTTTCTATTTTGGGAAATAATATTGTCGGTACAAGTTTCTCACAGCCAAGACATACAGTGAGAAGCTGTCCCCCAAAATTGGGATTCTTAGATAAATTTCTTATTGCCCTTATCGGTATTTCGGCATTATCACCATATATAGCTACACCACAACCATATAGGTGATTAAGTGCAACAACATCATCTACATTTTTATATTTTGGAAGAAGTTCACTTCTTATTCTATCTACAGCTACATTTACCACTCCTTCCGAACATTGAACCGTAGTTGTAATTCCAAGAATATTTTTTGTGCCGACACTTCCGTCATCATTTCTGTATCCTAAAAAAGTATAACCTTCAAGGGGATTATAATGATCCACCATATACCCACTTTTCAAATTATCCAGAGGACATGCCCTGGGAAGTCTTACTTTATCTTCATGAAGCCAGCTTCCTTTTTTAAGATCAGATTTTGCATATCCAATTATTTCACCATATCTTATGATAGGTTCATCTTTTGATACGTCCTCAAGCATTACTTTATTAGCTTCTGGAATATCTGAAAGAAGTTTAAAACCACCATCTAATAATGTATCTTTTTTTAATCCACCCTTATTTGCTATAACTGCCACATTGTCTTTAGAATTAATTTTGATATATAGAGGTTCTATATTTCTGACATCCATTATATTTCACTCCTAATTAAATTTTATCTTGAGTAATCAATATATTAGCTTGCTTAACTTTTTCAAACAACAATAGCGCAAATCCTCCTAATACAGTAATTAAACCTAATATAATAAATCCCGACATATATGAACCTGTAGCCTTGTACATTAATCCCACTATAAATCCTGCAATAGTACCACCGCCGCCTGCACCAAGACCATTTATTATTCCGGAAGCCGGACCAACAGCTTCTGGTTCAACATTTGATTGTATAATTGTCCAAATATTAGGTGTATAACTACTAGCATAATATCCAAGAGAAATCGTTATTATACCCAGCTTAAGGTAATTATTGTCAATTTGAGATAACAACATAAGTAAGATTCCTGGAATAATTAAACCCAAAGCCGCAATTTTTGATCTTTTGCCCGTTTTATCACTAATATAAGACATGGGTAAAGCTAAAATAACTGCTGCAAAATATGGAAGCGAACTAGCAAATCCATTTGCAAATCCGGTGAATCCAAGAGACTTTACAGCTATAGGTAACCATAATGTTATTCCCCAAAACAACATTCCCTGCGATATATATGAAAAAAGTATTAGTAGAAATGGCGCTCCTCCAAGTGCTTTAAAAGTAACTTTATTTTTAGCTACTTCTTTATCAATAGCATATGGTGCTTCAGACTGACGTTTAAGCATTTTTACATACAGAGGCACTACAATAAACAAACCAGCCCCTCCTGTTATATAAAACAATACATGCCATTGAAAATGATTGTAAATTGGAGTTAAAATAACAAAGCCTAATGCAAGTGCTAGAAACTGTCCATAATATTGAATAACACTATTTGCCGTCGTCAATTCTTTATTATTAAACCACGATCTTGCAAATCTAGATTGTTGAGGCCAATATACCCCTTCAGCAATACCCAAGCATATCCTAAAAACAATAAGTGTTGACACTGATGTTACAAATCCAGTTAACAAAGTAATAATTGACCAAAAAGCTATCATAGTTATAGCTACTGTTTTGGGATCAAATTTATTTGTTAGAAATCCTCCAAAAACATTTGCACAAGCATATCCAATTAAGAACGCTGTAAGAACCCAGCTGGAAACCACAGCATAATTAGATCCTGCAAAACCCAATTCTTTCGATAATGATGTTAATGACACTGATAATGTGGATCTATCGAGATATGCTATAAACAAACCTATCATTAGTGTCCCGCCAATTCTCATCCACTTTGGATCTCTTTTACTCATTTTAATTACCTCCATAAATACTTATATATTAAAAATTAAGTTGTCTAAATACAATATTTCCCTGACGAATAGTCATTTGTGGTAAAAGTAGTTTTTCACCTATAAGGCTGCTGTCATTGGCGTCAATGAAATTACACCTATAATCTATAGGTTTCAATATTGCAACATCAGCACATACACCTTCTGATAAATTTCCTATTTTACCTTCCATACCTATTAATTTAGCTGGAGTCGACGTACATGCAGCTACTACGTCTACCAATTTCATACCTAGTGCAATATATTTAGACATTAACCAAGGCAATCCACGTACAGGATCTTTAAACATAGTTATGCTGGAAAAATCTGAACTAATTACATCTGGCAAAAATCCATCATTAAAAGCTGCTTTACAAGTATCAAACGAAAAATGATTTTTGCCATTCGCTGCATCAAAAATTACTCCTCGTTCACGTGCTTGTTTAACTTCATCTATAACATGCTTATCATTTCCAACAATAGTACTTCCAGTTCCGTGGTAGACATGTGCAAAAATATCACCTTTACGAAAAAGCTTAATAAGTCTTTTCGTATCACAACAAGGATTTGTAGTATGTACAGCTACTGAACAATTTAATTTATCAGCGATTTCTATTGCTTTTTTCAAAGGTTCTATACCTAATTCTTTAACTATTTCTTTACTTATCCTAACTTTAATTCCTAATAATTCATCAGGATATTCATTAAATAATAATTTCATTTTCTCTTCATCAACATATTTAGGATCTTGATTTTCATTATATCTATTAGTTGATTGTCCAGTTGGTGACATGCTAATGAAAGTTTTAATTCTGGTTATACTATTGCAAATTATATTTTTGTGAAAGCTTCTATAATTAGCTGTACCAGCTGTACCAGCATCTACAGCAGTTGTAACACAGTTAGGTAACATTGTTATATCTGGTGGTACGCTATTATCCGTACCCTCAAAAAATATATGTGAATGAAAATCAATAAGTCCTGGCAGTACTAAACATCCTTTTGCATTAATTACAAGACTATTTTCAATAAATTCATCCGACTGATTGCTTGTAATTTTATCTCCATTAATAAATATATTCTTAATACCATTTATCTCATTTTTAGGATCAATAACATGTCCTCCAATAATTGATATGCTATTATTCATATATACTCCTCCCATTAAATTGAATATTATGAAATTTCCAAATACAATGTAAATAATAAAATTAAATTCAGAAATTTATCTTACTAAACATGGTTTTTTATTATCAAACTTCCATCCTGGTACCAAATATTGCATAGCAGCTGAATCATCACGGGCACCCAATGACATTTTATTGTACAATTCATTTGCTTTTTTAACATTTCCCATATCTATGTCTACTCCAAGACCTGGTTTGTCAGGAATGTTTATCATCCCTCCAACAATGTGGAATGGGTTTTTTGTAAGATATTGTCCATCCTGCCATATCCAATGTGTATCTATGGCTGTTACTTTTCCAGGTGCTGCTGCTGCAGTTTGTGCATACATAGCAAGTGAAATATCAAAATGGTTGTTTGAATGTGAACCCCAGGTGAGCCCCCAATCTCTACACGTCTGGGCAACACGCACCGAACCTTCCATAGTCCAGAAATGAGGATCTGCAAGTGGTATATCCACAGAATGCATCTGAAGTGAATGAACCATCTGGCGCCAATCAGTCGCTATCATATTTGTAGCTGTAGGCAGTCCAACTTCATTTCTGAACTCTGACATTACCTCACGCCCTGAGAATCCACCTTCAGCTCCACAAGGATCTTCTGCATATGCCAGCACTCCAACTAAATTTTTACAAATATCAATAGCTTCACATAATGGCCAAGCTCCATTAGGATCTAGAGTTATACGTGCATCAGAGAACCTTTCATGAAGTACAGTAACAACTTCTGCTTCTTTTTCTCCTTTTAAAACTCCACCTTTTAGTTTGAAGTCTTTGAAGCCATATTTTTCCTTGGCCGCTTCTCCGAGCCTTACTACTGCTTCCGAAGTCAATGCTTTTTCTCTTCTGAGGCGAACCCACTCATCCTTTGAATCTGATTCATCCAAATATGGTAGGTTCGTTTTTTTTCTGTCACCAACAAAAAAGAGATAACCTAAAACCTTTACTGATTTTCTCTGCTGTCCTTCTCCCAAGAGCTCACATACTGGTACTCCAAGATATTTTCCCACAAGGTCGAGAAGTGCAGCTTCTATTGCAGTCATAGCATGAATTGCAATTCTCAGATCAAAAGTCTGAAGTCCTCTCCCAAGACAATCTCTGCATGCAAAAGTATCCTTTATCGCCTTTATTATTGATTTGTACTTTCCTATACTTTGTCCAACAACAAGTGAAGTTGAATCTTCTATCGTCTTTCTTATTTTTTCTCCTCCTGGCACTTCTCCAATTCCCATATTTCCACTATTGTCTTTCAAAATCACGACATTACGTGTAAAAAATGGGCCGTGTGCTCCACTTAGATTAAGAAGCATACTGTCATACCCCGCTACAGGTATAACTTTCAAATCTGTAACAACTGGTGTATTTTTTATTAAATTTTTTTCATTATTCATCTTTTCCCCCCCAATAACATTAACTGCAGTGATTTTTTTGAAATATGCTTGAATAAAAATTTCACATTGTCTATGATTTAATTATCATCTTTTTAACTGCTTCAATCAATATTCAATTGCACAAATATTAATCCTTTACATTGATCTATTTTTATATATATGAACTAAATAATATTCGACAGCTATATTAAATTACTGTATTCATTAAATTTCATATACTCCGGTTTGCTTTCTATTTCAAGATCAGGATAATTTTTAATTTCATCATAATAAACTTCTGAAAGCATTATGTGTTCAATATGCAAACTGTTTGGTATTCTAACTATTCTTACATTTTCTTTATCAATATTTACACATGTCCTTATACAAAATTGTACAGCTTCCTTATCATCAGCTACAACGCAAGGTATCCTTGCCGATTCAAGAACAGTACTCGTAATACAATTAGGATACATTTTCTCAACATCCAATTTGTCGAACAGCCTTTTTGTTATAACACTAGAAAGGCCAACTCCAAGACCGTTTCCATGGGATTCTTTACTTAAGTCAAGCATTGCAGTTCTTTGAACCTCTATTCCACCGCTCACATATTTAGTAGAAAATGTACCTGTTATATTAGGATCTACACCTGTACCACTATAATTTTTCCCTATTTCATCAACAACAAGTACATCACATTTTCCTACTATTATTCTTGGCATATTGGAAAATGCCTCTTTTAAAAGTTCAGGCTCTCTATCTGGAATTTCACTGGAATCAACGCCAACTATTTTACATGTCTCATCAAATGAATTTTCTATGCACGGAATTGCAAAAAGAATTGGTACATTCTTTAAAACATTTTTTCCAATAAGTTCAATATTATTACCAATTTTACCCATCCCCTGTGAATGTACACATTCAGCTCCAACCTGTTTACCAAGTCCAACTGCCATCATTTTCATAATCCCACTTTCATATTTCCCTCTAAAGGCATTATGAGGCTTTATACGACAGGATATTATTATTCCATCAGATTGTGCGGCATTTTTATCTATAACTACTTTTCTTCCATCTTTCAAAGTCCCAATTACTGAAACCTCCATTGAAGATTTTATGGGACATTTTAAAAAATTCTCCGTAATACCATAACTTTCAAGTAATTCAAGCTGACCTTCAGCAGTTGCTCCCCCATGACTTCCCATTGCAGGTACAACAAAAGGATGTGCCCCTCTGGACGAAACAAAGTCAACTATAGCTTTTGTTATAATCGCAACATTTGCAATTCCCCTACTTCCTGCTGTAACAGCTATATTCATTCCAGGTTTGATTTTCCGTGAAAATTTTCCTTGAGAAAGTTCTCTCCTTATTACATTTGGTATATCCTCTGGCTTAATTACAGGCCTCGGGAAAATTTGTTTCACCTTAAACATCCTTGGTATATGAACATCAGCTAATAACTTAGATACTAATCCTCCTTTTTTTATCTCCATATCACTTACTCACCTTCAAATCCTCAGTTATAATAAGATTGATACCATACTATATTCAATTTAAGTTCATTAACCTCATTACATTTTCAACTGTCTTTTCCATGTTAGACTTACCATTTTTTATTGCATCATTTAGGCTAGATACTCCCTGAACAATACTAAAAATTGAACTTATGCCAAGATCATAAAGCATGTCCACATCATCTCCAATATTTCCTGTAAAGGCAATTACAGGTTTGTTATACTTTTTTGCTATTACTGCAACTCCCATTGGCGTTTTTCCATACTGTGTCTGAAAATCGATGCTCCCCTCACCTGTAAAAACCAAATCCGCTTTTTTTACTTTTTCTTCATATCCTGAATACTTTATAACTATGTCAATCCCTCTTTCAAGACTTCCATTCATAAATACCATGAGCCCTATACCAAGTCCACCAGCAGCCCCGGCTCCTGGAATTTCTGCTGCATCTATGTTCAGCTGTTCCTTAATTATATCAGCATAATGTCTCAAATTACCATCAAGTATTTTTATCATTTCTTTCGTTGCGCCCTTTTGAGGCCCAAATACATTTGATGCTCCATTATAACCGCAAAGTGGATTTGTAACATCACAGGCAACTTCGACCTTTACATTTTTAAGTCTTGGATCAAGTTCACTCAAATCTATGGTAAGAATTTTACCAAGTTCTCTTCCTCCAAATCCAATTTCATTTCCATATTTATCTTTGAATCTACCACCAAGTGCCTGTATAGCACCAACTCCCCCATCATTAGTAGAACTTCCACCTATTCCTATAAGAAGTTTTTCTGCTCCTTTATCAAGACATTCCTTTATAAGCTGACCTGTCCCATAAGTTGTCGTTATAAGAGGATTCCTTTCATTTTCGGGCACCAAAGTTATACCACTTGCACTTGCCATTTCTATTATTCCAGTTTTTCCATCTCCTAGCATCCCATACTCTGCTTCTACTTCATTCCCAAGTGGTCCTATTACTTTTATTTTATATACTTTACCATAAGTAGCATCCACAAGTGACTGCATCGTACCTTCTCCACCATCTGCCATAGGAACCTTTATACAATTAATATTTTTATTGACTTTCTTTATTCCTCTCTCCATTGCATCACAAGCCTCTTTCGCAGTCATACTTTCTTTAAATGAATCAGGTGCCAATAAAATATTAAATTCTTCTTTCACCACGCTTAATACCTCCAAAGCAAAAATCCATATCAAAATTATAAATTATTTATCATCTTATCATGCAGGGCTTTTTACTATTAAATTTCCAATTTTCTATTAAATACTGCATAGCCATAGAGTCATCTCTATCTTTATATCCAATCTTATTGTATAGTTTATTGGCTTCCATGACTTTATCCATGTCAACTTTCAGTCCCAATCCAGGTTCTTTAGGAAGTTCTATTAATCCATTAGATATGCTATAGGGATTTTTAGTCAAATATTGTCCATCTTGCCAAATCCAATGTGTATCCATAGGTGTAATTTCCCCTGGTGCAGCAGCTGCAACCTGAGCAAAAATAGCTAAAGAGATATCAAAATGGTTGTTTGAATGTGACCCCCAAGTATATCCCCATTCATTACATATCTGTGCAACACATACTGCTCCATTCATTGTCCAAAAATGAGGATCTGCAAGAATTATATCCAATGAATTAAGTGAAAGACAATGCCCAAACTGTCTCCAATTCGTGGCTATCATATTAGTTGCAACTCTTAAGCCAGTTGCTCTTTTAAACTCGGTCATAATTTCCCTTCCTGAAAAACCATTTTCAGGACCACATGGATCTTCAACATAAGATAAGTCATTACCAGCTTCTCTGCATAATTTTATGGCCTCATCTAATGACCAAGCTCCATTAGGATCTATGTTTATATTGGCATGCGGAAATTCTTTAGACAAAGCTTTTACAGTTTCCATTTCTTTTTCCCCACTAAATACTCCACCCTTTAATTTAAAATCTTTAACTCCATACTTTTCTTTTACAGCATGTGCTTGTTCAATAATATCCTCTGTATTTACCATCTTATTTCTTCTTACCTTAAACCATATATCATTACTGTCACTTTCATCAATATAAGGAAGATCAGTTCTATTTTTATCTCCGACATAAAACAGATATCCAAGCATTCTAACTGCACCCCGTTGTTTTCCATCTCCAAGTAGAGATGCTACAGGCAGATTCATATATTGCCCTAATAAATCCAGCAGTGCAGATTCAACAGCAGTTTCAGCATGAACTACAAAGCACAAATTTTTCAAGTCAAGTTTTTGGAGACCTTCACCATTATCTTGATTTTCACACCAAACCATATCTTTCAGTTCACGTATTATATTTTTATAATCACCTATGTGTTTCCCTATAACAACAGGCTTATAATTTTCTAATGCCTGTCTTATGCGTTCTCCTCCATGTATTTCCCCAAGTCCAACATTTCCTGAATTATCACTTATAATAATTATGTTTCTTATAAAGAACGGTGCATGAGCTCCACTCAATGTTAATGACATACTATCATATCCCGCTACAGGAATTACTTTTATATCTGTCACAACAGGTGTACCCTTATTATTCATATAAATCTCCTCCGAATTGTTATATAAAAATATAAATTGATTTTATACATCACAGAATGATTTTGCTATTAATTTAACTTTCTAGTTTATTATCATATTTTTCGACAACCGTTACAATATTCACCTGCACAAATTTTAATCGTTATCAAAAGCTTTTTTTATATATATGCATAAATATTTTTCAACAAAAAAAGTAGGCAACAGGTAATCAAACCCATGTCTACTTTTATATTGCAACTATATTATAATTCTAATTTACCTTGTTACTTCAACCTTTGCCAGCTTCTCATAGAACTTTATGATAGCAGAGTGGTCACTCTGTCCTTCTCCATCAAGATGCAAATTCCTCAGTATTTCCAAAACCTGATTTGTGAGAAATAATGGTGCTCCTACACCAGCTCCTGTTTCAACTGCATTCGTAAGATCCTTTATGTGAAGGTCTATCTTGAATCCCGGTTTGAAATTCCTGTCAAGTACCATAGGTGCCTTTGCATCGAGTACCGTACTTCCTGCAAGTCCACCTTTTATGGCATTGTATATGAGTTCAGGTGATACCCCTGCTTTTGTTCCGAGCACAAATGCCTCCGACATAGCTGCTATATTGAGTGCAACTATAACCTGGTTTGCAAGTTTCGTTACATTTCCAGCTCCTATGCTTCCACAGAGCATGGCACTTGAACCCATCTTCAGGAGCAAACCCTTATATTTTTCAAAAGTCTCTTTCTTTCCGCCTACCATTATGGATAAAGTTCCATCGATGGCTTTCGGTTCTCCTCCGCTTACCGGCGCATCAAGCATGTCTACTCCTTTGCCCGCAAGCTTTTCAGCCACTTCTCTCGAAACAAGAGGTGCTATAGAACTCATGTCAATAAGTACGGAACCCTCTTTTATTCCCTCCGCAACACCGTTTTCTCCGAAAACAACCTGTTTTACCTGGGGTGAATTTGGAAGCATAGTTATAATAACATCGGTTTTTGATGCAACATCCTTTGCAGAAGTGCCTTCTTCAGCTCCAAATTTTACAAGCTCATGAACAGATTGTTTACTCCTATTGAACACTACAAGATCATAACCTGCCTTTATCAAATTCTTAGACATTGGCTTCCCCATGATTCCAAGTCCTATAAATCCTATTTTCATATTGACATATTACCAGTCGTCTTATCATTACAATACATCAAGCGGCATCTTTCTATCAGGTTTAGGAAATACTTTTTCAAGTGCATCAAGTTCATCTTTTGAAAGAACGATAGCACCCGCTTTGGCATTCTCTACAACATGCTTTTCATGGGATGCTTTTGGAATTGCAATTACATTGCCTGATCGCATGCACCATGCAAGAAGAACCTGTACAGGTGTTGCTCCATGATTTTGTGCTATTTCATTTAAAGTCTTTTCATTCAGAATATGTTCCCTCAACCTGCCGCCCTTTGCTATTGGACAATATGCCATAATAGGCATGTTATGTTCCCCCTGCCATGGAAGCAGATCAAATTCAATACCTCTTGAGCCAAGATGATACAGCACCTGGTTGACCATACAGTTTTCGCTGCCGCTGCATTCACTAAGCTGCATCATATCAGAGGTGTCAAAGTTTGATACTCCCCACCTCAAGATTTTCCCCTGCTTTTTCAATTTTTCCATACCTTCTATTGTTTCCTGAAAAGGTACATTGCCTCTCCAATGAAGAAGGTATAAGTCAAGATGATCGGTATTCAATCTCCTCAGGCTGTTTTCACAGGAATTGAATATATCTGGGATTCCCGCATTGTGCGGATAAACTTTGGAAACCAGAAATATCTTATCTCTTATACCTTTTATTGCATCTCCTATTAAGTTTTCAGATTTTCCTTCTCCATACATTTCCGCGGTATCTATAAGAGTCATTCCAAGTTCAACTCCAAGCCTCAATGTATTTATCTCGGCTTTTCTTGTGGATGGATTCTCACCCAGATACCAGGTTCCCTGTCCTAGTGCAGGAACACGGGTGCCATCCGGAAGGACAACTCTTCTTTTTCCATTTATACTCCTTATCTTTTCAATCTCATTTTCACTTATCAAACTCAAGATATCAGTCTCCTCTCAAATTAGTATTTACAAATCCATGAAATTCAATCCAAATTCCCTGTCAGGCAGCTTGACTATTTTTTCTCCAAGATCTGTAACAAACAGCTCACAAACCAATGATATTTTACATTTGAACAAATGTCCACCAATAAGTCCGTAGTTTTTATCGCTTAAATTTATATGTGAATGAATTATTACATCATTATTCTTCAATCTTCCTATATTACCCACAAGGCTCGTTATTTCAAAATTTTCTACAAAATCTCTGCTTTTATAAATTTTCTTTACAGGGTCAAAATATCCCAGTTTCACTTCAGATGCAGCACCAATTGCAGTAAAATATCCTGCCTCTATATTTTGTTCCTTACACAATTTTGCCAGCTGTTCCATTACTTCTTCACCTTTATTCAATTTTACAATATAATTGAATCCGGATTTTCTAAATTTCATCATATCAGCTCCCAAATTTTTATTATACCTAAATTATTCCTGCTTTTGGAAGTTTAATCAATATTAAATTAAACAAATATCAACACATAATACTGCTTTATTTTGTTTAATTGCATAATAAAATCAATTCCAAGTAGTTTTAAAATTAATTATAGATGAATAAAGCCAGAATAAATCCACATATCTTTTAGGATTTAGATTTGTCAGCTTATATATTTTATTTAATCGATAATTGAGAGTATTCCTATGTATAAAAAGTCTATTCGAAACTTTATTGAGCTCTCCATTTTCTTCTATAAATACTTTTAACGTTTCCATCAATTCCCCATTTTTATCATTTTTAGAAATTAATTCATAGGAATTCTTAAGTTCGTTTAGTTTCCATCTTGCATTATCTTGTAAAAACAACATTTGATATTTCAAAATATCAAATATGTAGACATTCTCCTGAGAATAATTTTCCCTTCCGAATAAAAGTGTTTTTTTAGCTATTTCATAAGATTTACAAATATCAGTTAATTTATTGTATACTTTACCCATAGATATTTTTACATTATTCTTCGTTTTATGACTTATTTTTCTATACACACCTTCTATTCTAGGTTTACAGGTTACAGGTCTGTAATTCATATTGGGACATTTATATATAATAACAATTGTTTTTGAATCAATAGCAGCTGCTGGAGATCCCTCAAAATTTGCCTCCAATATTGAAATTACATTGTTGAGTGTATCTATATCTCTTTTTTCAGAAATTTTTTCAAAGTCAATTTGCACAATAAAAACTGCCATTGGATAATTATTTGTCAATTTAAACTTTTTTGCATATTTCTCTAGCAATTTAAAAGAACCTTGATCATCATTTATAAGGGATACTATCATATTCTCCTTTATCTTGTTATTCCATTCAAGTTCCCTCATCACGTAGGCCTGCTCTATCATCATTTCGGCTGCCATTTTAATAAGTCTGCCATATCCTATAACTTCATCTCTTTTCCCCGTGATACCGATTACTCCAATGACATTTTCTTTAAATTCTATTACTATATTGGTTCCTTCCTGAACTCCATTTAATTCTTTGCACTGTTTTTCATCTATGCTAAATTCAGATCTTCTTTTAAGAGCCAGAACCGCACCTTCATGAATTGTGCCAACTCTACTTTTATCACCAGATGCTATAATCATACCCTTTTCATTCATTATATTCACATTTTTATTCACGGCTTTCATGGTTCTATCAACTATTCTCTCCGCAAGTTGCCTGCTCAAAATTTCCATCTTATACTCCTCCTTACAACATAATATGACAATAATTCTGTTTTTATAATGTGCATGTAAATAAAAATTTAACGTTTACCATAAACAATATTTGTGCAACTGAACATTGATATAAAAACATATAAGCATGATAATAAACTTAATATATTTTCAATTATAATTTCACGACATGTATATGTCTACAGTGGGAGGGGTTATACAATGATAAAAGGTGTTTTTACACCAATAATAACTATTTTTGATGAAAATGGAGACTTCGATCAGAAATCCAATAGGCAAATCATTGAAAAACTAATTTCAGATGGCATTTATGGAATATGCATACTTGGAACCACAGGTGAATTTTTTAATATGACTTTCGATGAAAAGAAGAAATATATTGAATTTGCATCAAGAACCATCAATAGAAGAGTAAAGTTAATAGTTGGTACGGGAAGTCCAAATATAAGAGAAGCTATAGCACTTGCAAAATGTGCAGAAAAAAACAATGCAGATGCTGTACTGGTAGTTCCTCCTTTTTATTTTAAATTGGATGAAGAGCATATTTTTGAATATTTTTCTATTATAGCGGAAAATACAAATCTGCCAATGATATTATACAATATACCACAAAATACAAAAATCGAGTTGTCTGTAGAGCTAGTACTTAAACTAGCCAACAAATATGAAAACATAGCTCACGGCGGTATAAAAGATACTACACCTGCTCTCGGAAATGTAAGAAGATTTGTAGAAAAAGTTAAAAGCATATATCCTGATTTTGCAGTATTATCTGGAATAGATGAATATTTGATACCTAACCTCATGATAGGTGGAAACGGTATTATAGGTACACAGACAAATACCCAGGCAAAACTTCTCGTAGAAACATACAAAACATTTCTGAAAGGTGACTTTAAGAAATTATTGGAACTTCAAAAGAAAATAAATCACATAATGGACGTACGTGAAATGCCAAACAGCAACAATATATTGTCTACAAAAACTGCTGCCAGCATTGCTTTAAATTCAGATTTCAATACGTCAATAAGATACTACGATATAAAAGTTACAGATGACGTCAAGAATCAAATTAAAAAAATCGTCAATGCAAAATAATCTTTCATAATCAAATAATCAAAAATTTTTTTGAATAGTCTAGGAGCCGGCACACTGGCTCCAAATTTCAAAATAATAAAAAAGTCCCAACTTAATAATTCATTTCCCGCCATACATATTGCATACTTTTCAGTTAACCACAATTTCTATATTTTTTACTCAAATGTTTACAATAGAATCCTGCCAGTAATAGTACAATAAACATCCAGCCGCTAAAAAGCCATGTATTTACATGTGATCCGTAGTTGGGAAAAATACCTGTTGTCACATTTATCATAGTATGAAAAACAAGTGCCGTGAACAGACTTTTGCCGCCATACATATAGGCATAGATCATTGCAGTTCTCATAAATATATTTAAAAGGCACATTCCAATAATCCACCATGCCGGATGTACCCAGCTCCATGGAATGATATGCCAGGCAGCCCACACTCCTCCGATAATTATACCTGCCTTAATTATCCCATATTCTTTAGCCAGTGGTCCAGTTAGAGTAGATGTCCATCCAAATTCTTCAGGTATTGCCCCTAAAAAATAAAGAACTATCATCAGCGGAATCTCTTTATAAGGAAACACTATTTCTGCCGGCAGTGGAAAAGAAAATACCTTCATTGTAAAATATGTCAGCACTGCAACCAAGGGCATACATGCCAGGCAAAAAATTATCGACCATTGTTTGGCTTTATTCATATCAAAAATACTTTTAAACAAAAATGCAATTCTTTTTATCCCATCTTCTTTCCATGCATATATCAATGACAAGAAGAATGGTACAAAGATCATCAAAAAGCTAATTGGCAGACCAAAAGGCAAGCCTTTAACCGGGAAAAATGCACCCCAAATATAGAAAGGTACTGATAATACTAAAGTTATCGGCAGGAACATAAAATATTTTACATTTGATTTTATCATGTATTATTCCTCGCAAAAATACAAGTAGTCCTTAACAATGCATCAAACAGGAGTTTTTTTTAACCAGAGAGACCAGTGTTTACTGTAATGTTTTGATTTATCCAATCCATACTCACACCACTCTTTTGGTAAACTCAGCATTTTCCAATTGCTAAAAAAATGTCGAATATCTTCTAAGTCTACATAAAAATGTGGAACATTTTTTTCTGTTTCATGTTCACTCCGAAGAATAGTATTGGCATCGAGCCGCCGGCTTTCCCAGGCATTCTGAAAATCCCATGTTCCTTTTGAAATTAGAGTAAGGAATATCTCCCCTCCAGGCTTCAATATACGCCTAATCTCATCCAATATTCTAACAAAACCTTGAGTATCCGTATGATAGATTACATTATAAGCAAACATGCAATCAAAGCTATTGTCCGAAAATGGCAGCGAGAGCATATCACAAAGATGAGTTTCAATGCCCAAATTTTCCCTTTTGGCCCAATCGGACAAATATCGAATACCATAGTCTGATAAATCCACGGCAGTTACAGAAAAACCTTTATGGGCCATATATATAGAATGCCGTCCAAGCCCACTGCCTAAATCCAAAAAATATTGAAATTTCCGTATTTTCCATACTTCAGCAAAATATGCACTTTCCATGCAGGGTATAAGCCATTTATTACTGGAATTTTTAGTCCAATCCCACGGCTTTGATGAAACCATATCTTATCCTCCTCATTAATTACAATCATTAAATAAACTTGTATGACACTTTCAGCATTTGAAATAGTTCCGCTAAAATATAAACTACAATCCAAAGTACAGCATACTATATATCGCTTCACATCTCAATTAAATTAATCATTAAATAATATACATATAACATACATATAATATTTCTTTGATATTGTTTACAACAATGGCTCATTTTTTGAAGATCTATTGATTGGCACCGAGGACAGCATACAACCAAAAATGGGAGTGGTAAATATGAAAAAATGTGAAAAACATTTATTGATTTTTTTTGCAGGCACACTGGCATGGACATGGACAATTGGAATGATCCCTGTTATTCTCGGTATCAATAATACAGATTATGGAAACCTTATTTTCGTTTTTACAGCCGGTATTGCTCCATCAAGTATGGGTCTTATTATGGTATTTGCCACATATAGTCCAGAGGCAAAAAAAAATTATTTCAAACGGTTTATTCCAACATGGAATGGCTTCTGGTTTGTACTACTCTATGCCATTCTCCTTCTGGGCATATCAACTGCCTCCCTTATACTGCTCCTAAAGGAAAAACCGGATTTCAAAACAATTCAGAATTTTGTAAAAGGCAGTTTCCTGTTAGGTTTTATTTGGGGAATTTGGCATATTCCCTGGATATTTTACAGTGCACAATGGCAAAGACGTTCTTTTAGCATTTCTCCCCTATGGTTTGGCATATTTATTCTTTCAACAATAGCCACAAGTTTCATGATGTCTATAGCATACATACTATCCAATCGCAATTATTTCAACGCATCCAGTATACATGCCGTATCCAATGCAATTCTCGGCTTATTTTACATGGATATTCCATTAGAGGGTCAGAATCTGGCACTGGCAAGCGATTTGATATTGAGCACAATTATCACATTTACGGTATTGGTGATATTCCAGAAATATTTTTTCAATCAATTTTTCACTATAATGGCAAATGTAAAAGTTTCAGAGGTGGAAAAATAGGAAAACTCTGCTTCGGTTAAAACTGAGCAGTTTATATAATACAGTTCTCCCTGCTAAAAATATGTGAAAATTAACTTTTATAAAGTAAAATTTAACAGTTCTTAATTGAAACTTAGCAATTTATGTCGTATACAAGTTGTATAATATATACCGATATAATTAGGGGAGATGGTATATCATGACGAATAATGACTATGATATAAAGAGAAGAAGAATATTTATAATTTCAATTCTAGTTTTACTTTTATTTTCCATAGGATTTACCAGTTGTATAACAACAAGCAAAAAGAAATCCATGATCAAATTAGAAAATATGGCAGTTTCAAATAACCCAGGTGACAAAAAATCCACGAACAAATCAGAAAATATGACAGATCCAAAAAAATTAGGTAGTAAAATGTCTATAGACACAACAACTCCGGATAATTCAGGCGACAGTAAATCCATAAACAAATCAGAAAATACAGCTGTTTCAAACACATCAGAGGGCTTTGATCCCTATAAAAAAGATGGAAGGAAAGTAGTTTATTTAACTTTTGATGACGGCCCTTCCGCCAATAATACACCTAAAATACTGGATATATTAAATCAATATAACATAAAAGCTACATTTTTTTTAATAGGACAAAATGCAGAACAGAATAAAGATCTTGTAAAAAGAGAAGCGGCTCAGGGAAACGTAATTGGAAATCACACTTATTCACATGATATGAAATACATATATTCTGATCCAAAAACATTTATGGAAGATATTTATAAATGTCAAACTGTATTATCGTCAATTTTAGGGGAAAATTATAATTTAAAACTTGTAAGATTTCCAGGCGGTTCTTTTGGAGTCAGGTTAAAGCCTTTTAGAGAAGAACTTACAGGAAACGGCTATCATTATGTGGACTGGAATGATTTAAACGGAGATGCAGAACACAACAACGTGCCTGTTCAAAATTTGATTCATACCACAAAAAAATATGCTATTTACGACCATTTGGTCGTACTCATGCATGATGCTCCCGCAAAAGTTACTACTGTACAAGCCCTACCTGCTATCATAGAATATTTTAAATCCCAGGGCTATTCTTTTGAAACACTCAATTAAAAGATGAAATACGTTAAATCAAAATATTTTTACAGCATTTATAAGCACTGGTATTGACATAAGGAAGGAATAGCTATACGATATTATATAAACTG
>ENA-UOOI01001943-UOOI01001943.1-fermentation-metagenome-genome-assembly--contig:-NODE-1943-length-19530-cov-4.053145_pt1 | contig 19530 bp, 22 predicted proteins | sample MGYA00245779_ERZ724027 | MGnify/ENA primary metagenome ERZ724027 (study PRJEB28704, sample SAMN03018318) | fermentation metagenome | biome: anthropogenic terrestrial biome; feature: soil; material...
GATCGGGCTGCCGCTCATGCCTTGCACGATTCCACCTGTTTTTTGCAAAAGCTCGGGATCTGTTATCCTTATTATCATGCTTTTGGGGTTCGGTTTAGCTTGATTTGTGAGTTTTTCAATAACAATATCATAGCTTTTCACGTCTGTCCCGTCAACTGTTGTAAGGATTTTTGCAGGTCCTTCTTTTATATCGCTCTGGAATGCAACTGAAATAGGTTCGGTGTAGATATTGTTTTCTATTTTTTTTGAAGCGACGCCATAGATTCCACAGGCGGTATTTTTGCTTATATTGCCAAGTTCATCCTCGCTCTCAATAAATAATCCCCTTAGTTCTCCGGGTTTACCTCTTACTCCGGGCTGAACGGATATTATTTTTGATGGCACTATTTTGCCTGAACTTACAGAGAGCATTTCCCCAGTATCGATATCCGTAATCGGATGTCCGAGGGCGCCATATGCGCCATTTAAGGGACAGTAAAATGTCAATGTTCCCACACCTGCGGTGGAATCCCTTATCCATGCGCCTATCTTATATTGCTGATCATCATTTGATTTTACAGGCGTTATCGATGCCTGTATTTCTTTCCCTTTTCTTACAATCGTCAGTTTGATGGGCTTCCCACCGGATGCGCCTACGAGTCTGGATACATGATCCCCATCTTCAACAGGTATATCATTTATTTTGAGTATTGAATCGCCTATCTCTATCCCGGCATCCAGTGAAGGGTTATAAATTTTCCCATCGCTGCCGTTTATCTGAGATACTCCGACTACCATTACTCCCTTTGTCATCATCTTGACACCAATCGATTGGCCGCCCGGTATGACTTTTATCTGAGGCACCACATTGACGGTTACCCTTTTGATCGGTATTACGCCAAATACCATTATATCAAAATCAACTTTGCCATTTCTGTTTGACTCTATCTTAAAAGGAGATAAAAGGTTTAAGTTTACTTTACTTCCATTAAGGTCGTTTCCATTTAACTTAACAACATTGTTTTTTTTGAAATTCAAGCTGACATTTACAGGCAATTTTATATCGAAAAGATGCTGTTCCCCTTCCAATAACATTATCCTGTCAGGCATTTGAGAAATTTTCAATGTCACCAAGGAAAAAGAAATAATTGTACAGCAAACAATAAAAACAAGTAATTTGCTGAGCTTCATCCTGTACAATTCGATCACTCTCCCGTCATCCCATAGAAGCAACTTTCTCCTCAAAAAATAAATTAGCATATGTTTAAATTAACCTATTTAAAACTGTTTTATACTATAATAAAATTTTCATATCTGGCAATAAAAACTTCATGTGCTCATTTTGCCGCATAAAAAAATGGTGATAAATTGTCACCATTTTTTTATGCATTTATTGCAAAATAATTTAATCGGCCCGGATTCGGACCGATTAAATTATTTTAGCAATCATGTTATACGGCTTTTTTAGTCTTTAATTCATTTGCCATCGTTAGCATTTCTTCTGCATTCCTTAAAGTGAGTTCAGTAATCTTCGCACCGCCGAACATTCTTGCGATTTCTTTTATTTGACCGCTCCTCTCAAGTTTTTCAACCTTTGTCCTTGTTTTCCCCTCGTTTACATTTTTACTTATATAAAAGTGAGTATCAGCCATGGAGGCTATTTGAGGCAGATGTGTCACACATATGACCTGGTGGGATTTTGAAATTTGTCCCAGCTTTTCAGCAACTGCCTGGGCTGCTTTTCCGCTTATTCCTGTATCTATTTCATCGAATATCAAACATGGTATTTTATCCGCATCAGCCATAACTGTCTTTATTGCGAGCATTATCCGCGACGACTCGCCACCTGATGCAATTTTACTCAGCGGTTTCAAGGGCTCTCCAGGATTTGCGGATATTAAAAAATATACAATATCAATACCGTTTTCTGAAAAATCAACTTGTCCATTCTTTTTCAAAACATCGAAATACACTTCAAACTTAGTCTTATCCATCCGTAGAAATTTCAATTCATCCATGATATTTTTTTCAAGTTTTTTTGCGATACTTTTTCTTAGGTTGGAAAGCTTCTGGCTCAAATCATAGAGCAGGGCAGATTTTTGATCGATCTGCTTTTTTAATTTATCTATTATTTCATCGCTGTTTTTTATGTCTTCTGCTTCTTTATATATTTTATCCCTGTACTTAAGTATTTCGCCTGTATCTTTGCCATATTTCATTTTTAATCTGTTTATCATATCCAATCTTGATTCAACTTCATTTATAAGCTCAGGATTAAAATCTATCTTTTCTTTATATTCCCTGATATCCTCAACGGCACCTTCAACCGTAAAATAGGCATTTTCCAGGGAATTTGCCACTGCGTTTATCCTGTCGTCTATTCCGCAGATGCTTTTTAGCTGAGTCAATACGCGTCCCAAGCTATCATAAACGGGACTTATGTTCTCACTGCTTTCATATAAAAGCGAATAGCATGACGAAAGTACCGAGTACAGCTTTTCTGAATTATTCAGTATGGTTTTCTGTTTAATAAGATCTTCTTCTTCTCCCGGTTTTAATTTTGCATTGTCGATTTCCTGTATCTGATAGTTCAAAAAACCAAGTTTGCTTTCACGATCGTAATCGTCTCCCACGATGTTCTTAAGCTTGGATTTTATGGCCTTTATTTCCTCATATGCTTCCCTTACCTTATCTTTTATATTTATAAGCTCATTCCCTCCGAATAAATCCAGTATCCCTATGTGACGCCTCTCATCCAGCAGCGACTGGTGCTCGTGCTGACCGTGAATATCAATTAGATAGTTGCCGATGGATTTAAGAATGCTCGTTGTGACCAATTTTCCGTTTACCCTGCATATGCTTCTGCCCTGGATGTTCATTTCCCTTGACAGTATTAGAACGTCATCGGTTCCGATTCCATAATACTGCATTTCATCTTTAAACTCGGGACTGTCTATCCAATCAAATACAGCCGACACTTCAGTTTTTTCATAGCCGGTACTTATTACATCCTTCGATGAGCGTTCACCCAATACAAAATTGACAGAGTCTATGATTATCGACTTGCCCGCACCCGTTTCTCCTGTCATTATATTAAGGCCCTTTGAAAATTCAATATTAAGATTTTCAATTAATGCAAAATTTCGTATAGACAATTGAAGGAGCATTTTAATGCCTCCTATTCGTTTACAAGTCTTTTTAACCTGCTTACAATTTCCTCCGCCTTTTCATTTGTCCTCGTAAGTATGAAAATCGTATTATCACCTGCAAGCGTCCCAACGATGCCATCGAAATTCAGAGAATCGATGGCCTCCGCAGCAGCCGGGGCAGAACCGGATATCGTTCTGATGGAAATAATATTATTTACATAATCGATTGTTAAAACTGTCTGGGTAAAAATAGTAACCAATTTATCTGAAAGCATATTTTCTGTAGGTGCAATAGATGCATATTTATACCTGCCGCTGCCTGAAAGCACTTTTATCAATTTCAATTCCTTTATGTCCCTTGAAACTGTAGCCTGTGTCACATTGATACCCGCTTTTTTCAACTCATCCGCAAGTTCCTCCTGAGTTTCAATATCTTTATTGTTGACGATCTCAAGTATTTTAGCATGCCTGGCTATTTTCATAAAATTTTCCCCTTTCGTTTAGCCCGTTAATATTTATTTTTCAGTAAGTTTTGTTCTTAAAACATTGTAAAACGTTTTGCCCAAAAGTTTTACAAAGCTTGTTTTATATTTTGATTTCTTTATGATTGCATATTTCTCTTCATCGCCGCTTAATTTATATCCTACCTGCCCGTCAACCATCAAATATGCATCGCCGCGATTATTTAATAAATCTATCTTTACCTCATCATCTTCAGAGACTGCTATTGATGCCCTGTTTGATAAAGAATGAGGGCAAATAGGAGTTATGACAATAGCAGGCAACTGCGGGCTTACAATAGGGCCTCCGGCAGATAATGAATAAGCTGTAGAGCCTGTAGGAGTAGAGATTATCAAGCCATCACCATTTGTCGAAGCAACATATTCTCCATTTATGTATATATTCAAAGTAATCAAATGCGAAAGTGTACCTCTTGTAATTACAATATCGTTCAGCGCATGGAATTCTTTAGAACTATCTTTTTCGATAATAGAGGCACTAAGCATCATTCTCTTTTCAATATTCAATCCATCTTTAAAAATTGCCCTTAATGAATCGAAAAGGTCTTTTACCTCGACTTCCGCCAGAAATCCAAGGTGCCCGAGGTTTACACCCAATATGGGCACTTCGGATTTGTAAGTTTCCCTTGCTACACTCAGTATCGTGCCGTCGCCTCCCAGCACGATTATGAAGTCGGAATCATTGTATATATCATCCTCAGTGCATGCATATTTATGCTTCAACAATCCATTTGATATTTCTTCGGTTAAAAGCGGGCATCCTTCATTCTTTTCAAGAAAATCTACTATAGAACTTGTTATGGCCAAATCTTTATCTTTGCTTGCGTTTACTATTATACCAACTTTATGCATATGTTTACACTCCATAATATACTATATGTGAACTGCCGCCGCTCATACAAACAGCGGCTTCCTGCCAAAGGTATGCTATCACACCAGTATCAACAAGCTATCCCCCATGTCCCATAGGTTCTATTTTGCAATTCATCCCGCCGTCTATAAAAGCGGGAGAATTCTTGCTAAGTCAGGTTAATATGCAACTGCCGGTATCATTTAGTTATCATATTACCCAAAATTTATCAATTGCATACATAAATTACCTTCGATTCGTAATATGAGCTTGTGTTATTTCGAGCACTCATTCGTCGCTTAAAATAACACAAGCCTATTTATACCTGATTACGAATTGAAGATAAATTACCTTTTATACGTCAGACTCATGTTTTTTGAACATTTAATCTTTCGGATTCAAACTTCGCAATATATTGCATCTATAATATCTCATGAGATTCATCAACAACGTTCGCAATTAATTCGTCAATATTCAATACTTTATTTCTGCCAGGTTTGTTTAAAATGTATAATAAATATTCTATATTGCCCTCCGGGCCTTTAATAGGGGAAAATGAAAGGCCTCCTATACTGAATTCATTATACATGCTAAAATCGATTATCCCTTTAATAACTTCCTTGTGAGTCGCAGGATCCCTTACGACACCTTTTTTGCCGACTTTTTCTCTCCCTGCTTCAAATTGCGGTTTCACCAGGCATACGATTTCCCCGCCTTCCTTTACTAATTTTTTAATCACTGGAAGGACAAGCTTTAAAGATATAAACGAAACATCTATGGTGCATATATCGCTCAAATAGCCTATATCACTTAAAGAGACATATCTTATGTTAGTCCTTTCCATAAGAGTGACCCTTTTATCGGTCCTGAGTTTCCAGGCAAACTGCCCATAGCCTACATCTATCGCCACTACTTTATCCGCACCGTTTTTAAGAAGGCAGTCGGTAAAGCCTCCCGTCGATGCTCCTACATCTATTGCTGTTTTATGAAGCGCATTTATTTTAAACTCCGACAATGCCTTTTCAAGTTTCAATCCCCCCCTGCTCACATATGGCAGGGCATTTCCCTTGACACTGATAGGCAAATCAGGGTCAATCATTTCACCTGCTTTATCTATCCTTACATTGTTTACAAATACCAATCCGGCCATAATGTTTTGTTTTGCCTTTTCCCTTGTTTCAAAAAAACCTCTGGCCACTAAAACTTTGTCCAGTCTCTCTTTTGACATATATATCCCCTTATAAATTCCATATATTTGATACTGCATAAAATCATATCATTTTTAATATGGTTTCGACGATACCTTCAGCATCAAGTTTGTATTTTTTAAAAAGTATATTCACATTCCCATGCTCAATAAATTTATCAGGGAAACCCATGACTTTTATCTTTTTATCGTAAATTCCCCTTTTGCTTAATAGCTCAAGAACACCTGAACCAAAACCTCCGCATGATACATTATCTTCTACCGTAACGATGTATTCGTATTTCGATATTTCACCGATAAGTCCATCTTCGTCGAGAGGTTTCATGAACCTTGCATTTATAAGACCAGCATTTATACCCATGTTTTTTAATTTAAGCACCGCTTTATACGCATGTCCTACCATTCTTCCAACCGCTATTATCAGAATATCCTTCCCGTCATTTATTTTTTCGATTTTAAATGGTTCAAAACCCCTGTCCTGAAACTTTATGTTTTCCATGTCCGAACCCCTGGGATACCTAATTGCAACAGGAAAATCCGTCTTGAAAGCAAACTCTATCATGTTTTTAAATTCATTTATACACTTGGGCGCCATAATTACAATATTTGGTATGTTTCTTAAATACGATATATCAAATACTCCCTGATGGGTTTCTCCATCCTCTCCTACAATCCCTCCTCTGTCTATGGCAAACACTACAGGCAGTTTCTGCATGCACACGTCATGTAAAACTTGATCATATGCTCTCTGTAGAAATGTAGAATAGACCGCAAAAACAGGATGCATACCATTTGCTGCAAGACCGGCCGCTAATGTTACGGCATGCTCTTCGGCAATTCCCACGTCGAAAAATCTTTCGGGAAATACCCTTGAAAAATTATAAAGCCCGGTACCTTCACGCATCGCAGCAGTAATGGCGACGATTTTATCGTCTTTCTTTGCCAGTTTCACAATTTCGTCACCGAAAACATCCGAATATGTCACCTTTTTTTTACCTATTGGTTCACCTGTATCAATATCAAATTCACCTATGCCGTGAAATTTGTCAGGGTTATCTTCAGCTAATTCATAACCCTTTCCCTTTTTTGTTATCACATGGATGAGTATCGGTCCCTTTATCTTTTTGGATCTCTCCATTACATCCTTTAAAGTTGCTATATCGTGACCGTCTATTGGACCTAAATATGTGAAACCAAGGTCTTCAAAGAGCATCCCAGGCACAATTAAATATTTCAGGCTTCCTTTAAGCTTATCCAACAATTTGGAAACATTATACCCTAATGAAGGTATTTTTTTCAACATATTTTCAACATCTTTTTTTAACTTGAAATACATGGGGTCCGTCCTTATCCTGCTGAGATAAGTTGCAAGGCTTCCTACATTTTTTGATATCGACATCTGGTTATCATTTAATATGACAGTCATGTTTGTCTTGCTTCCTCCGGCGTCGTTTAACGCTTCAAAAGCCATACCGCCTGTCATAGCCCCATCTCCTATGACTGCCACGACATTATATTTTTCACCTTTCATATCCCTTGCCCTGCTCATCCCTAATGCAGCCGAGATGGATGTACTGCTGTGACCTGTCTCAAAAATATCATATATGCTTTCGCTGCGCTTAGGAAATCCACTTAAGCCGCCGTAACTTCTTAATGTGTTAAAATAATTTTTCCTTCCCGTAAGAATTTTATACACATATGTTTGATGCCCCACATCCCATATCACTTTATCATAGGGAACTTTATATACGCAAAGAATGGCTATTGTAAGCTCTACCACACCTAAATTGGATGCAAGATGACCTCCTGTTTTTGAAACGTTTTTTATGATAAATTTTCTGATCTCTTCCGCTAAATTCTGCAATGTTTTGCAATCAAGACTTCTTATATCTTCAGGATAATTGATCCTGTCTAATAAATTACCCATATATAATCCGATGCCCTTTCACAAAGTAAGTCATACTTAAGTAAGTCGTACTTTCAGCCTGTACACAAATCCAAATTATTTATGAAATATTCTTTTCGGTTTTTCAATTATATAACCTATTTTATACACTATATTATTGCAATTGGTTATTGCAAACTTTTTTCCTGCCGCTTTACCCCCAACGGTAAGCGCGGCGATCACTGCGCTAAACGCAATTGAGACAATGGTTTTTATGCCTTCTGAATTCGTGAGTATTATTTTTGCCGATATTAATGCACCCGTTGCCCCGCTTATGATACTGCATATATCGCCTATTACGTCATTGCATATGTTCGAAATCTGGGTGGCATTTCTGATAAGCCACACCGCTCTCCTCGCACCCAATACTTTTCTGGAAGACATGGAATGAAAGGGAGTCTCATCAGCCGCTGTAACAGCAACGCCTATTATATCAGAAAGAATGCCGGTCAATATAATTACTATCAATATAATAAATGCCACTAATATTTTAACATTACTTAGCAGCACCGAAGATACAAAAGAAAAACTGGCTGAAATAAAAAAAGTCAAAAAAATAATCTTTATAACCCATGTATTGATGTTGGCCTTTTTACCTCCAGTTATTTTCTTATTGAATTTAACTTTTTTTTTCATTAAGGGGAATTGCCCTCCCGTCCTTGGTATAACCCTTCTATATGTATAAAAGGTGGTAACATATTGAGTAAAGTTTGCGGCTTAGGTCCAGCAGGATTTCCCGCATTTAGTGCTAAAATGTCGCCATTTCAGCGGTTTCCCTTTAAACACATGCCTGATGTGTCGCCACTTTCAGCGCTGAATCACCACTCAGTCCACACTGCAATCCCCAATATGTTTTCGATGAACAGCCTAGGAGATTTCCTCAACAATTTTATTCACCCATAGCCTCTTTTGCAAAACATGTTTCTGGCAGCGATAACTCACATATATAATGGCCGCTTATACAGGAGAATGAACTGCTTCCCCATATTCCACTCAAGGCAGGCTACACTGCATATAGCATCTGAATCTGTACCACATTGCAGGTTTAGCCCCAAACCGTAAAAAACTCTACGGATTTAGGTCTCCACGAAAGCAGGGTCGAAAACTACATGCCATTGTAATTTGCCCTATCTTTCTTAACTCTCAGCACCAACCCCTGACTGGGCGTCAAAAGCTGACACAAAGAACTTCATCGATATGCCCTTTAGCGGATTTTTAGCCCCGCCCTCAAAGTGAATAAAATCGACTAGGATACTGCACCACCTTTATGCAAGATTAATTATAACATATAGATATGCATCATTCAATCTAACAAGTTACTGCACATATTTTATATTTGAAGAATATTATTCCAATCGATAAGCTCCAATGCTCTCTTCATAATATTGTTTAAATAATTTTAACGAATCTGTTGCTAATAATTCCTGCTTAATAAAAGATCTGCAACACCTTTCAGAAATTCCGCCTTTTGGCCAAAATAATCGATATCTTCCATGGCTTTTTCAGATAAAAACCTTGCCATTTTCATTGATTCTTTAATGCCATGCATCGAGACATATGTAGCTTTTTTATTTACCTCATCGCTACCTGTTTCTTTGCCCATTGTTTTCCTGTCTCCGATGACATCCAATATATCATCCACGATCTGAAACGCAAATCCGAGATTTTCACCATACCTTGTAAGCTTTTCAATGTCATCTTCACCGGCGCCTGCAATTATCGCCCCGGATCTTATTGCCGCCTTTATAAGGGCACCTGTTTTATTATTATACATATACTTTAAAATATCTTCCGATATTTTTTTGTTTTCGCATTCAAGATCGACAACCTGTCCGCCTATCATTCCATATATGCCGGCAGCTCTCGATATCTCAAAAGCCGCTCTTACGTACTTTCTTTGGTTTTTTTGATATGCATATTCCACCATGTTCTCAAATGCAAAATTTAAAAGAGCATCACCTGTAAGAATCGCCATGCCTTCTCCGAAAACCTTATGATTGGAAAGCTTTCCCCTTCTGTAGTCGTCATTATCCATAGCCGGAAGATCATCGTGTATAAGCGAATATGTGTGTATCATCTCTATGGAAGCTGCAAAAGGCATCACATCGGCTGCGGGGCATCCGAATAGCTCGCTGCTTCCTATCATGAGTACAGGCCTTAATCTTTTGCCGCCGGCAAAAGTGCTGTATCTCATCGAATTTAAAATCGTATTTATATACTTATGCTCCGATGGAATAATCTTTTTAAGATAGTCGCCTACGCTGTTTGAAATCTCAATTATCCTTTTGTTTATATCCATATCTATTTTGCACTCTCACAATCGAAGGGCACTTCTTTTTGGGTGCCGTTGCTTTCCTTTATCAGCATTTTCACTTTTGTTTCGGCATTATCTAATTTCTCGCTGCAAATCTTAACAAGCTCGATACCCTCCTGAAAAGCTTCCATCGACTTCTCCAGGCTCAAATTGCCATCCTGCAGGCTTTTTATTATCTCTTCCAGCCTTTCCAATGCATCTTCAAATTTGATATTATTTGTTTTTTTCTCTGCCATTTACATTACCCTCTTTTAATTCATTGATAGTACAGTCTAAATAACCATTTTTTACTAATACATTGATATTATCTCCAACTTTTACTTTTTTTATATCATCTACTACATCGAGTTCCTCAGTGTAAGTTATGGAATAACCTCTTGATATTATCGACAGCGGACTTAATATATTCAGGTTTGTACAATATTTTTTTATAAGTTCATTGTATAAATCTATCTTATATTTAATACTCGATACCAATTTGCTGTTCAGTGAATCTATATACTGCCTCTTCTGATTGATGAAAAGAGCGGGATTAAAAGCCTTTATCATTTCCCTGCATTGATTTAAAGCACTTTTCTTTTCATCTATATATGTAAGCATGAGATTAAATAGGGAATTAAGGCAGATATTAAGTTTATATATAATGTCATTTTTATCAGGAACACATAATTCGGCGGCTGCCGACGGCGTAGGTGCCCTGAGATCAGCTGCAAAATCGGCTATGGTAAAATCCGTCTCATGTCCTACGGCAGATATGACAGGTATCCTGCTTTCATATATCGCCCTTGCGGTAGCCTCTTCGTTAAAAGCCCACAATTCCTCTATGGATCCCCCGCCTCTCCCGACTATGATGACATCGATGTCATTTCTTTTATTTAGCTCTTCGATCGCTTCCGAAATCTCGTATGCCGCTCCATCGCCCTGAACGAGTACCGGTACGATCAGTATTTCAATGCCCGGATAGCGCCTTGATAATATATTTATTATATCCCTTACAGCAGCACCGGTCGAAGACGTTACCACCCCTACTTTTGATGGAAACTTCGGTATCGGCTTTTTATGCTGCCTGTCAAAAATCCCTTCCGCCTCTAATTTCTTTTTTAATTGTTCATATGCGATATATAAAGCCCCGATACCGTCCGGCTGCATGTTCTCAACATATATCTGGTATTGCCCATCCCTTTCATACAGGGAAATATTTCCGCTTACTATTACGCTCATCCCATCTTCAGGCATGAATTTAAGATTACTGCAGTAATTCTTAAACATCACGCATTTTATTTTCGCTCCGTCATCCTTTAAAGTAAAATACATATGTCCGGAATAGTGAAGCTTGAAATTGGAGATCTCACCTTTTACGGAAACGTGGTTTAATATTGCATCCGCATTGAACATCTTCTTTATATAGCTATTTATTTGCGTCACTGTAAATATTTTTAAAAACAACTATTTCACCGCCGCTTCCAGAGTATTTTCGAGAAGCATGGCACATGTAACAGGACCGACCCCTCCAGGTACCGGAGTAATCCAAGACGCCTTACGGCATGCCTCTTCAAATTCAACATCGCCTGTAAGTTTTCCATCCCTTATGCTCGTCCCTGCATCGATTACAATTGCCCCTTCTTTTATCATATCGTGTTTTATAAGGCTTGGAACGCCTGCTGCCGATACGATAATATCCGCATTTACCATATAGCCTTTTAGATTCCGCGTTTTCGAATGGCAAATAGTAACGGTGGCATCTTCTTTTAAAAGAAGTGCTGCTGCAGGTTTGCCCACTATATTGCTTCTTCCTATTACAACTGCATGCTTTCCGCTGATGCTTATGCCCGTATATTTTACAAGATATAAAATGCTTTTTGCGGTACAGGGAATGTAGCACTTTAAACCGCGGTAAAAATTACCCGCATTTTTAACAGTTATTCCGTCGATATCTTTATCAGGATCTACTGCATTGCATACGGCAAATTCATCGATGTCACTTAAAAGAGGAAATTCAACAAGTATTCCGTCTGTATTTTTATCTTCATTCAATCTTCCTATAATAGATAAAACATATTTGGTGTCTGCACTTTCATCCAGAAGAAAGCTTTGCATTTGCATTCCTATTTTACCGCATGCATTCTCAATACCTTTAACATATGACAGCTGCGATCGATTATTACCCGCTGCGATTAACGCAAGCTGCGGTCTGCGGCCGCTATCGTCAAAAAAATGTTCTGTTTTAATCTTCAGTTGCCGCATTATGCATTTCGATATTTCCCTGCCGCTTATTATCTTAGACTCCATGATATTCCCCTTTAATTCTTATCTTTCAAAACGGCTGACAGAACACCGTTTATAAACGATCCGGATTTATCAGTACTGTACTTTTTCGCAATTTCAACTGCTTCGTTTATAGCTATCTCATATGGCATATCGGTAAACTTAAGTTCATATATCGCCAGCCTCAATATTGCAAGATCGACTTTAGCTATCCTGTTTTTCTTCCAGCCCCTTGAGTATTTCTCAATTTCACTGTCAATACTTTCTATATTTGATACAGTGCCCTTTACAGTATCATTTATATAGCGAATATCATTTGCATCAATATTTTTGCCACTGTCAAAACCCTTCAATATATCTTCATATTCTCCAGGATTGTAATTAATCTGGAAAATAAGCTTCATTGCCGCTTCACGTGCGGATCTTCTGCTCAATATATCTCCTCCTGTCACCATTTGTATGTTATGAATTATGCATCCGCTTCTATTCCATCGAAATCCTTCAAATAATCGAGATGCACTCAACTCATATTCGCTTGCTCCAATTGGAAGGCAATATTTTATCAAATAAAGCAGTTAAATCTTCTTTATTATCTATTTTCCTTCCGATATAATAGCCCAAAAAAACAAACACTACAATTAAAAGAGTTTTAAAAAAACCTATCATGAGCATTATTACAGCCAGTATGAGACCTATTATAGCGCCTGTTATTTTACCTGTGTTTTTTTGAAAAAGGTCCAGCAGATATTTTCTTAGCATCAGCTTTCACTCCCCTTACTGTACGCGTGCAACAGTTACCGAAGCAATATTGTCAACATCTACTACGACATCTTTTACGCCAACTTCTGTTAATGACTCTATGTATTCCTTTATTTTGTCTTGAGCTTCCTGCACTATATTCGGTATATTGATGTCAGGCATAATAAGCAATTTGACAAGCACGCTTATTCCATCTTCCCTCAATAAAACCCTGACCTTTACATCCCTTATACCCGAAATCTGCTTGACCGCCCTTAAGGCCAAAGACTCAAATGTTTCAACAGATATTTTTATATCTCCGTTTTCCGCAGGTTTAATAATACCTCTTGATGAATGATTTCCACCCTTCGTCATCGAAAGCAGCAATTCAACGCTGACAGCCAAAAGCAGCAGCCCTATTAGTGAGATATACCAATTATTATATATATTTCCACCAATATAGTTACTTATGCTTCTAATTGGAATCAGGTTGAATGGAAGCAAAACAATACAGATAGAAACAAATATCATAACAAGCATATAAATCGATAATATGATTCTACTGAATATATTCATATGTTCACCTTCTTGAGTATTTAAATTAACCCTCTGAAATATCAGAGGGTTTATTATATTATGTTTATTTTACCTTGGGTGTTTCCTCTTCTTTAGGCTCTTTTCCAAAATCTACTCCCTGTACATTTATATTAACTTCAACAACCTTAAGCCCCGTCATAGTCTCAACGGCTTTTTTTACATTTTCCTGAACCTTCCATGCAACATCCGGTATCTTTGCGCCGTATTCTACATTTATATATAGGTCTATGGCGGTTTCCTTTTCACCTACAACAGCTTTTATACCCTTTGGAGTATTCTTCATGCCAAGCTTTTCGGCTATCCCACCGACAAAGCCGCCGCTCATGCTTGCAACGCCTTTTATTTCGGAAGCCGCAAGACTGGCTATTATACTGACTACTTCTTCGGATATTACAACGGTACCGAATTTATCATCTTCCGCACTTACATTTATGTTCGCATTTTCGTCCAACAATTTCACCCCGCAATTAAATATAATATATATTATCCAATAATAATGCACCTTTATTTATATATATTATATCAGAGGCAGGATAAATTTACAAACAACTTATTCTTTTACCTGCACAGATATTTTTGATGCAGGATATCCGGACTGTCTGACCACTATATTTTTAATTTCATTTACTTTGTCGCCGCTTACGTTCTTCCCCTTGACCGTTACATTTACATTGTTATCACCTATAAGCACCAGAGCATCCTCGTAGCCCTTTGATTTTATAAGGGACTCCGAAATCATTTCCTTCTCGGAATTATTGACCAGCGTCTCCAGCCTTTTCTCGGCAGTAGCCTTGGCCTCCTTTGACGTATTGCTGCTATCTATGATGCTCTTTAAATCCTGTTTGCTTGCGGTTCTTTCATTCTCCTTTGCGATCTTTACATCTACAAAAAGACTGGAAGCAGCCTGGTTGCTGTTTGTAAGTATATCCGACGCGGCATCGGATGTTTTACCTGTATCATCCTTATTAACCTTTATAGCCCTTCCATACTTTGAACTTAAGTATGCCGCAGCCGCAATCAAAAGTACAAGAGTAACTATTATTACTGTTCTCTTTCTCAGCTCCATCATAAAAATACCTCCTCAATAAATATTGGATACCTAAAAGAAATATATGTACATTTTATATATTTTATATCTAATAAAATATTATTTTTTTTTCATTGGATAAATATTAATCTTATATTCCTCAATATTGAAAACAGTTTTTACGGCTTCATACAGCCTGTATTTTACATTTGGATCATTCGCCCCTTCGGCTGTCACTATAACTCCGCTTATTTTAGGGTTTACCTCCTTTATTATATATGGTTTATTGACTCCGTTATCATTTGTAGTAACTATGGTTGTTTGGCTGTCGTCTTCATTCGTGATCCTTTTACCGCCGTTTCCATCTGTTTCCTCAGTGACTTTTTTGGTATTGTTTGAATTATAAGCAGGCACCGATTCAGTCCCCGTTTCCAAATAAATCATAACCTTTACATTTCCCGCCCCCTGAATATTATTCAGTATGCCTGTAAGTTCCTCCTCCAGCTCATCTTTATAGCTTGGGGATTTGTTTTGCACGGCTAAGGCCGCCTCCGCTTTTTTGTCATTGACACTTTTATTATTGGACACGAGTATATTCGCTGCAAATATAAGTATCAGCCCAATCAAGAAGAAGACGGTAAGATCCTGTATATTCTTTTTCATCCCCCTCTTTAAAATATATTCCTTAAGTTTGTTGAAGTATTCCATTGTATTACCTCCAATATGAAAATTAATCAAGATGCTGCATACACCCTGACTTTGTCAGCATCGATATTATAAATAGCGGAAATATGCTTCTTAAGCTCTTTAAAGCTCTCCGATCCGCCTTTATCGGCCTTGCCGGACTCGTCGTCATTTATTACAACTTTATCGACCTGCTTTATAAGCTTTCCTATATGTATCGTTATATTATCAAGTGCCAGATAATTTTTATTTTTTTCATCATCGATAATCCCGACCTCGACAGTTATATCCCTATCACTTCCTATCTCTTTTTTTACCTGATCCCCTATCTCCTTCTCCAGATTCTGTTTGTATAACTTTACAACCTCCAAGGACTGCTTTGTGCTATAATTTTCCGTCTGATTTTTCATGTATTCATTGCTTAGTTGGCTTTCATACTTAGAACTATCGAGGGAAAACGAATAATTCTTATTCATTATTTTCAATACCGGCTGAAGTATTACAGACATTATGAGCAATCCAAGGACCAGCCTTGTATATTTTTTCATGGATGAATTCGGCATCAATATATCTAAAAAAGCTGCAAGGATCATTATAACTACGATCGTATATATCCATTTATTCAGAATATCCATAAATACCGCCTTCCTTCTATCTGGAAACAAAGTATATTCAAATATAAATATGTATTCTATGAAACGGCCATCTTCCCTGTCGATGCCATAACAGTTATCATTATAAAAAACATTATCGCAACGCAAAGCACCGATGCGAAGATAAGCGTCAGTGAATCGCCAACGCTGTTTAAGCATTCGATTATCCTTTTGTCCGATATGGGTTGTATGAGAGCACCTGTAACTTTAAAGATCAATACCAATGTTATAATCTTAATCAAGGGAAATATGCATAATATTACAAGCGCGATTAAACCAAATGTACTTATGGCGTCTTTTAGAACAAGGGAATATCCTGCAATAGTGCTTATTGCATCGGACAGGCATTTTCCGACTACGGGTATGAAGTTATCTATTGCAAACTTTGCAGTCTTTACAGTAACCTGATCCAAGCTCTTGACGGCAGTTCCCCTTATTGTAATTATCCCCACGAAAACAGTAAGCATGAAGCCGAGTCCCCATTTTACAATCTGCTTTAGCAAATCCGCCAATTTTGTTACCTGAAATGTATCCGAGATGTTATTCACAATAGATAATATTACATTCAGGAATATCAACGGGATGATGATATTCTTGACTGCAGTGCTTATTATCTGTACCATTATCATTATCAGCGGATCGAAGATGGATGCCGATGCAAACCCACCCACCGATGTCAATAGGGATATCAAAACCGGAAGCATCGCCGTCATAAAGTCCACCATTTTATTTATTGTGTCTCTGCCTATTCCAACTGCCAGTGTGAAACTTTTTACAATGATTATTATGAGCACGAGATAGCATGCATAATATGCAAGATTCGATATATTTTCACTGCTGAATGCATTTTCAAGGTTCTTCAATATTGCACATATTATAGAAAGTATCACAAGCTGGGATAAAAGCTTTGCATTGAGAAGTACATCATTAAAAAAGTATTTCAGCATCCCGTTCAATAAGCCGGTAAGGCTATAGCCTCCTCCTTCAGATTTAAACATGCTTATGAAGCTTTTTAAATTCAATGGGGGAAGATAACTCTCCGTTTCGCGGTTTAACTGGTCTATGAATTTTTCTATATTCTGTGTATCTATCGAATTTACCTGAGCGTCGTATGTATCACCCTTTTGCATATCACCTGTACTGTCGGCATATACGGTTACCGGCGATAGTAATATAAGTATAAATATTATACAAATTATCTTTTTCATCATAAACTCCACCTTAAGGTATAATCTTAAGAATCGTATCAAGCACAGCCATCAATATGGGTATGGCAAGTAACATTATAAGTATTTTCCCGGCGAATTCCACTTTTGAAGCTATGGCATTTTCACCTGCATCCCTGCATATTTCCGCCCCAAAAGTGGTTATGTATGCTATGCCTATTATTTTTAAAATTGTGGATAGGTATACAAAATCCATATTCACTCTCTTTGACAAATCCTGAAGCAGCGTCAAAACGGCAGACAGTTTAAATACAACAAAGAAAAATATCATTAAGCCTGTTGCTATACTGATGAAGAGAGATATTTCCGGTTTTTGTTTTTTTAAAAGTACTGACAACGCTGCGGCGACTATAGCAAGTCCAACTATTTGGAATATCTCCAATGCAATCACATCCCCGGTTTAGTATAGCTGGAATAAAGTCCTGACGGTATTAAACAGCTTACTTACAAGATTTATTACCAAAAGCATTACGACGACCAGGCCTGCAAGAGTTGTCATCATTGCCTGCTCCTCCCTTCCGGCCCTCCTTAAAATCTGATCCAGCACTGCAATCAATATTCCGATTGCCGCTATCTTAAAAATCAAACTCACATCAAGTTCCATTTTTATCTCCCCTTTAAATAAAAATTATCGCTATTGCAAGACCTGATAAAAAACCCAAATTCTTGTACATCTTTTCATTTTTATTCTGTGCATCGTGGGCCTTGCCTTCCTGTATATCAAGCTGGCTCAAAAGCATTTTAAAATTCTTTTCCTGACTTTTTGTATCCGAACTTCCAAGAGTATGTCCAAAGTTTACGAGTATTTCCATATCCTCTCTTGCAATTGAAAGCATGTCTTCCATATCGCCCAGGGACTTTTTAAAAGCATCGCCCGCTGTAGTATAAAGCCTTTGGTTTAGATAATCCCCTGTCCTTTTAAAAAGAGCATTTACAGGATAACCGATCTTTTTACTTACGCTTTCAAATGCCTCCGGAAGAGGAGTGCTTGAATATATTATCTCGTTTTCGAGCATCTGAAACGATGCCATAAGAAGCTTGATTTCCCGTACTCTTTTGCCGAATCTGCCCCCAAGAATATATCCCAGCCCGGAACTTGACAGTATAATAAACAGGCATCCTATTAATTTGATCACAAAATCCCTCCTTCATCATTACGTTTAATCTATAATGCTTTTAAGGTCCCTGCCGTCTATTACATCCTCTATGGTGCCAGGACCATGCTTTGAGCTTAGAATTATTATCCTTTCAAAAATCCTGTTTTTTATTACGTCATCTATGTACGGCCTTTTCAATACGTCATCGATCCCATCGCCATGTATTGTAGTCACCATGCGTATTCCGGCATTCATCGCTTCATATATAGCCTTTATGTCATCAATGCTCCCTATTTCATCTGTTGCGAGCACCTGCGGGGACATGGATCTTATCATCATTATGAGACCAGCCGATTTAGGGCATGCATCGAGTATATCCGTTCTTATTCCCACATCATTCTGGGGGATGCCCAAGTAACACCCTGCCACCTCCGACCTTTCATCCACGAGGGAAACCTTAAGACCCTTGATTCCAGCTTTTTCATTGCCGGAACTTATCTGCCTTATCATATCCCTTAAAAGAGTGGTCTTCCCGCACTGCGGAGGTGAAATAATAATCGTGTTGTATATGTCATCTTTTTTCATTATATATTTCATGACGGAATCCGCCGCACCTATAACCTGCCTGGCAATCCTTATATTAAATCCCGATATATTTTTTAATGCTTTAATTTTGCCACCCTCAATGATACCCTTGCCTGCAATCCCCACCCTATGTCCTCCCTGCAGCGTTATATAGCCGCATTTAAGCTCTTCTTCAAGGGAATATACCGAATAGTTGCTCAAAAGCTGTATAGTCCTTTCGCAGTCGTCCTTTGAAACTATGTATGCATCCTTAATACTCCCTGGGATTCGGCCCTTAGGGGACAGCATATAATCGGATCTTCCACAATTTATCATCAGGGGTTTACCGAGTCTGATCCTTATCTCTTCTAACTTATTTATATATTCTATGGGGGCGCTCATTATTATTTCCCCTATCCTCGGTGAAATGCTTGTAAGTATCTCATCTTTAAGTACTTTTACTATTTTGTTCCCTCTCATGCCATCCAAAACAACATGTCCTCCTTTCTTAATATAAATAATATTTATCCGGCAGGTATAATATGCAGGAAATAAAATAATTTAATCGGCCAGGATTTTACAGGCAGTCAAATCCTGACCGATTAAATTATTTTGTATAAAAAAATTCCATTATTGATCGATCAATAATGGAATTTTTTTATGCAAGCAAACATATTCGCTTGTTTTTATTTTATTCTTCGATATCTTCGCCTT